>Ga0075124_10000798_pt1 | contig 14599 bp, 13 predicted proteins | sample AntAceMetag02UKS_FD_69809 | JGI IMG/M metagenome (GOLD analysis project Ga0075124, IMG submission 69809) | Saline lake microbial communities from Ace Lake, Antarctica - Antarctic Ace Lake Metagenome 02UKS | ecosystem: Environmental > Aquatic > Non-marine Saline and Alkaline > Saline | place... | reverse complement strand
GCGGACCTGAAGGGAAAGAGGGTATGCGCATTTTCAGGCATTGCCGAACCTGACGGGTTCCGAAAGATACTGGAACCCCTGTGTGGGGAGATTGTCTCATTTGTTTCCTTCCCGGATCATCATGTGTATGCCGCGGGAGACGTTGAACATATCCGGACGGCCTGTCGTGATTCCGGCGCTCAGATTATGGTGACGACGGAAAAGGACGGCATCAAGTTGACCCGGTTCCCTGATCTCTTCCAGGAGGTCTATTTGTTGAGGATTTCTATGGAGATGATTTCCTCCAGTCCAACATTTGAGGAGTGTATATTCACACATTTAAAGATATGAAGAAAGAGACACTGACAACAAGAACGGTCTTCGCGATATTTGGGAATATCCCTATGGGGATCAGGAAGGCCCTGTTCAAGTCCCTGGCCATTCTGTTCTACCACTTTTCCGAAAAGAACCGTTTGATAGTTCTACACAATCTTACGCGCGCATTTCCCGAAAAGGATCTGCCTGAACTGACGAGGCTTGCCAAGGATTCCTACCGGCACCTTGGAATCGTCGCCGCGGAGTTTTTCGATATCACGTCCCTTACGATGGAAAATCTGGTGTACTGGTTTGAGCCCGAGGGATTGGAACACTATGTGAGGGCCTACGAAAAGGATAAGGGCATTTTACTCTTTACGGGACATTTCGGGAACTGGGAGGTTATGGCGGCCGCCTGCGCTGTCCTGTTCGACCCCTTACATATTGTGTACCGTGAACTGGATAATCCCGTCATGAGAGATATCGTTGACAGGGTCAGGAGCTATACCGGGAACAAGCTCCTTCCCAAGGGGGGGGCAGCCAGGAGGGTCGTCAGACTGCTCAACAATAAAAAGAGCGTCGGTATCCTCATAGACCAGAATGTTTCATGGCAGGAGGGGGTGTTTGTGGATTTCTTCGGCAGACCGGCATCCACGACCGCAGGCCTTGCGGCCCTCGCGCTCCAGACGGGCGCTCCTGTCCTCCCCGCATTTGCATTCAGGTTGCGGGATGGACGGTACCGGGTAGTTGTCGAGCCGGAGATTGAGATTGTGAGGACCGGTGATTACGACAGGGATATCCTTGAAAATACGAAAAAATTTACGAATATCCTCGAAAAACACGTCCGAAGACACCCCGAGCAGTGGTTCTGGCTTCACCAGAGATGGAAAACCAAAAAAACGCAGGTAGTTGAAAGACCAACACAACAGGCCTCACCAGAATGACGAACGATTTACTGAAGGTAAGGAGCTCCAGGGGTATCGTCCCTGAGGAGATCAAAACGATACTGATACGGGGGACCAACTGGATCGGGGATGTCATTATGAGCCTCCCGGCGGTGTCATCCGTGAGACTAACCTTTCCGGGGGCACGGATAACGGTCCTGGCAAAACCCTGGGTGGCGGATATCTACCGGGCCTGTCCCGATATTGACGATGTTATCGTTTTTCAAAGTCCCGGTGTACACGATGGAATCGGGGGGAAGATACGTCTTGCCGGTGAGTTGAGGGAAGAAAAATTTGATCTTGCCCTCCTCCTCCAGAACGCGATAGAGGCTGCCCTTATCGCGTGGCGCGCGCGCATACCCCTGAGGGCCGGGTATAATTCCGACTGCAGGGGACCCCTTCTGACCCATTCGGTTCAAAGGACAAGGGAGATACGGAGGGTCCACCAGATTGGCTACTATCTGGAGATGGTGAGATCTCTGGGATTCGCGACCGCGGGAAAGAACATTCATATACTGCCCGATGCTGATGCCCGGGCGGCCGCAGAAACAATCCTTGCCGAGCAGGGCATTCAGAAGGGAGATACCCTGATAGGAATTGCCCCGGGTGCCAGCTATGGACCCGCCAAGATGTGGTTTCCGGAGCGGTATGCCGCTGTGGCGGACAAACTCGCCGACGAATTTTCGGCGAAGGTCATCCTCTTCGGAAGCTCGGGGGACAGGGAAAGAACGGATCTCGTGCAACGTCATTCGTCACATTCCCTGATCGATCTGGCGGGCAAGACGGCCCTCAGAGAGGCGATAGCGTTGATACACCGGTGTGATCTCTTCATATCCAACGACTCAGGTCTGATGCATCTTGCGGGGGCGCTCGATGTTCCTCTGGTCGCCATATTCGGCTCGACAAATCCTGTCGCGACGTCTCCGGCGGGAGATCGGAGCCGTGTCATACACAAAGACGTCCCCTGCAGCCCTTGTCTGAAGAAGGAGTGTCCGACCGATTTCAGATGTATGGATCTGATACAGGTGGATGATGTGTATAATGCATCGAGGATGTTGTTGAAAATCGATTGAATGCCGAGGATTTTTCGAAATGAGAAAGAATAACGGCGCGGTATTTTTAGACAGGGATGGAACGATCAATGAAGAGGTCGGCTACCTCGACAGTCTGGAAAAATTGAGGATATTCCCTGCGGCGTTCGATGCGGTTCGGATGATAAATGAAGCGGGGATGAAGGTAGTAGTCGTCACAAACCAGTCTGGGGTGGCGAGGGGATTTTTTGACGAGACATTCTTGAAGACCGTTCACGAGCATATGCGCAAAACCTTTCAGGGGAGAGGCGCCTTCATCGACCGCTTCTACTATTGCCCCCACCATCCGACGGAAGGTATCGGCAGGTACCGGGTATCGTGTGGCTGTAGAAAACCCGAACCCGGGATGCTCCTACAGGCATCCGAAGAGCTTGATATCGATCTATCCGCCTCCTATGTGGTGGGTGATACGGCGAGGGATATGGAAAGCGCAATCCGTGTCGGGGCCACGGGGATACTGGTGAAGACAGGCTATGGGAGGAACGTGGCCCCTTCTGAAATAAGAGTGGCCTATCGTGCCGAAGATATCCTCGATGCGGTACAGTGGATACTGGGGGATCGGAAACGGTGAACATCCTCATAGTAAAACTCAGTGCCATAGGAGATGTGGTACACACCCTGCCCTCGCTTGCGGCGCTCAGAAAACGGTACCCCGATGCCCATATCACGTGGGTGATAGAGGAGGATTCCGCAGATATCATAGGAGGGCATCCCTGTCTCGACCGGATTGTTGTTTCCCGCAGAAAAAGCTGGGTTAAAAATCTAAGGACACTGCGCAATGTCAGGAAGACGATTGGTGATATCCGCTCATTTATTGCGACCCTCAGGGACAGGAAATATGATCTCGTTGTCGATTTTCACGGGCTGCTGAAGAGCTCCATAATTGTTTTGTTGAGTGGGGGGAGGCGCAGAATCGGATATAACAGCATGCAGGAGTTGTCCGGCCTTTTTCTGAATGACAAGGTCTATGAGGATATGGAAAAACATGCCGTGGACCGCTATCTCGATCTTCCGCGCCATCTTGGAGCAGATACGGACACACCGGAATTCTATATCCATATCGAGGAGGAGAACCGAAGGAGTGTCGAGCACCTCCTGGGGGAGAATGGGATCAATGTAAAGGAGCCGTTCGTTTCGGTGAATCCGGTGGCTCTCTGGGACACAAAGATGTGGGAAGATGACAAATTTGCTCAGCTGTGCGACCGGATCGTGGAAGAATTGAGCCTGAAGGTTGTCTTTACCGGCGGGCGCGACAGGGAAACGGTGGAACACATCCGGTCGCTGATGCATCTCCCCTCCGTAGATCTTGCGGGAAAGACCACTCTCAGGGACCTGGCATATCTGTATGAACTGTCGTCCCTTGTCGTCACAACCGATAGCGGTCCGATGCATGTAGCGGCGGCCGTGGGTACGCCGACGGTGGCCCTTTTCGGGTCGACAGACCCCGCGCGGACAGGACCCTACGGTGAGGGGCATACCGTTATCCGCAAAGACTTGCCGTGCAGTCCCTGTTTTCTGAAGAGGTGTGAGACGAGACGGTGTATGAGGGAAATCTCCGTAGAAGAGGTATTCAGGGCAATAGCGGAAAAGACAGGGAAAAACATCCAGTGAGTCCTCAAAAAAGTACTGGTTGTTTTACAGAGGGCCTGGAGAGTGATATAGAGGCCGTGTGTTTCCGGTTGGGGATAGAAGGAGCAGGCAATGAAAATACAGAAGGAACTGCTGGATATCCTGGCATGTCCACAATGCAAGGGGGAGGTCCGCTTGAACGAGGAAGAGACGGGCCTTATATGTGACTCGTGCAGACTGCTCTATGAGATCAGGGATGGGATCCCCATTATGCTCATAGACGAGGCTGTTCCCGTAGATTGAGAGCGTTAACGGTCTGTTCGTCGTGGAGTCTGGATGCCGACCAACAGACATAATAGATGAAGGGCACTTTTAGTGGCATAGTTGCCCGTGAAACAGGGATGAGGCATGAACATATTCAAACGTCTTTTAAGGCTGTCACAACCGCATATCCCGAAGTTTCTCCTTGCTATAGTGTGCATGCTCGCCGTAGGGGCCACGACTTCTGCGCTTGCTTTTCTCGTCAAGCCAGCCCTAGACGGGATCTTCCTGGCAAAAAACGCCACAAAACTGAAGTGGGTCCCTATAATTATCCTTGCGGTGTATTTCATCAAGGGGAGCTGTAGCTACGGACAGACAATCTTGATGAACTTTATCGGCCAGCGGGTGGTAACCGATCTAAGAAGCGAGCTCTATAACCACATCCAGAGACAGTCTCTTTCCTTTTTTAATAAGAATCCTACCGGGATCCTGATGTCGCGCATCACAAACGATGTCAACCTCATACAAGGGGCGGTTTCAGAGGCCGTATCGAGTCTCTTCAAGGACTCTTTTACGCTGGTCGGTCTTATCTTCGTCATATTCTACCGTGACTGGAAGCTGGCTATTATCGCAGCCTTTATCTTCCCTCTGACCATATACCCCATCGCCAAATTCGGCGAGAAGATGAGAAAGGTGGCCACTGGTCGCCAGATCACGATGGGGAGTCTTACCAGCATGCTCCAGGAGACCATATCCGGAACACGGATCGTCAAGGCATTCGGGATGGAGGCGTATGAAGGCAGAAGGTTCTCCAAAGAGAACGAAAATCTTTTCAGGCTGTTTATGAAATCGGTATCCATCCGGGCCATATCCTCTCCGTTTATGGAATTCTTAGGAGGCCTGGGAATCGCAGCGATCGTTTTTTATGGAGGCTACCAGGTGATACAGGGCGTCTCCACGCCGGGCAACTTCTTTTCCTTCCTGGCGGCGCTGATTATGCTCTATGAACCGGTCAAGAGGCTCACGAACATCAACAACACCATCCAACAGGGGATATCTGCGTCCACCAGGGTGTTCGATATCATGGATATGACGCCGGCAATTCGTAACAAGGAAAACGCAGTGGACCTGCCGCGGATCTCACAAGAGATCGAAATCAGGGGTGTCACCTTCAGCTATGGTGACGAGCCAGTCCTCAAGAATGTCAGTCTCAAGGTGAAGGCCGGGGAGGTCGTGGCATTTGTCGGGATGAGCGGGGGCGGAAAGACGACCCTGGTGAACCTGATACCGCGATTTTATGATGTGACCGAGGGTCAAATACTGATTGACGGTTATGATATCAGGGATGTCACGATCGAATCACTTCGGGGCCAGATAGGGATTGTTACACAACAGACAATACTGTTTAATGACACGGTCAGGAATAATATTGCCTACGGAGATATACAGAGGAGCGATGAAGAAATCACCGAGGCGGCGAAATCGGCTAATGCATACCAGTTTATCCAGAACCTGCCGAAGGGATTTGGGGAGGCCATCGGAGAACAGGGCGCACGACTTTCCGGTGGTGAAAAGCAACGACTCTCCATAGCGCGGGCGCTTCTGAAGGATGCGCCCATCCTTATCCTCGATGAGGCTACCTCATCGCTCGATACGGAATCAGAGATGGAGGTGCAGGGGGGCCTCGAAAATCTCATGAAGGGCCGAACGACCCTTGTTATCGCCCACCGACTTTCGACGATAAGTCACGCCAATCGAATAATCGTGTTGGTTGCCGGGGAAATTGTCGAAGAAGGGACGCATAAAGCCCTTCTTGCGAAGAAGGGGGAGTACTCCAAACTCTATCATATGCAATTTAAAGACAATAACCTGTAATGCCAAATCCAGAAAACCCATCGACCTCGATCGAAACGATTACCGAGAATCTGTACCTGATAACCCTCCCCATGCCCTTTCGCCTCTGGCCTGTCAATATCGTCGCGCTTGTTCATGGGAGCAGTGTAACCTTGTTCGATACGGGATTGAATTTGGGGGATACCTTTCCGAGGCTTGAAAAAGCCCTGAAGGAAATCGGCAGGTCAGTGAATGACATTGAAGATATCTTTATCACCCACTATCATGCTGACCATTGCGGCTTGGCTGGCAAGATCAAGGAGATATCCGGCGCGGTTATCCACATGTCCGAAATCGGCAAACAAGTCCAGGACGACAATCATGATCAACGCAATGTGGCAGATACGGTAAAAAAATTCTATACTCAACAGGGAATCGCGGAAGAAACGGTAGATTCGTATCTGATCTTTCTGAGATATTTTAGAAGGGCAACGGTTCCCTTTCAGGCCGACGAGTTCCTGGATTTTGGCAGAGAATACCCCGTCGGCCCTACGACGGTAGAGGTTGTTCCAAGTCCCGGACATGCCCGCGACCACGTCTGTTATTTTTTCCGGAACGAGGGGATACTCCTCTCCGGTGATCATCTGCTACCTGAAAGTACATTCAATCTCAGGCCGGATCTGTTTTGCCCCGAATTTCGCCCTGTGCATGCCATGCTCGATTCTTTGGCATGCATGGAAGACCTTCCGGTTGTGCGAGTGCTGCCGGCCCATGGTGCGCCCTTCTCAAATTTGAAACCGGTGATCGAAGAGATGAGAAGAACCCACGAAGAGAGAAGAAACAGCATTTTCATGTCTCTCAGCGGAGGGACCAAAACGGCATTGCAGATTTCCGAGGAGGTTTTTGGGAGAGAGCTCCCCGGATTCGATACCTTCCTCGCTCTGAATGAAACATATGCCCACGTGGTTGAATTGAGGCACGAGGGGGTAGTCAAAGAATCAAAGGCAAACGGACATGTTCTGTTTGGCATCAAGTGATGTTTGGTACTGAATGACAATCCATGTTCGAGGTATGTGCAATCTCCTGGGCGGAAATTACTGGATTTGGTTTATTTTTTATTGTAGGTTCCACCGATAATTAAGGAAGTTTCAAAAGGCCTTTTATTTATGCTGCAATTATATTGCCCAACCTGTAAATCTCAACTTACGGTTAAAAAAGACAATGTTTTTTGCGAAAGATGTTCCACAACGTGGGACCGCAAATACGGTCTCATTTCCTTTATCGATGATAGTTACTCCTATGGTAACATTTCACAAGAACAGTGGAAGGAAATCTTCTCGAATATTTTGGGAAAAACAAACAGCGAAATTCAGAATTATCTATCTTGTCAAGAATTTAAAGGACGGTGGGCATACTTCAATTCTTTTAAGAATCACAAGGCGGATGCATTTTCTTTTCTGGAGGTAACGGATCAGGATGTTATTCTAGACATAGGGTGTGGACCTGGCTCATTGACGATCCCCCTGGCAAAACTGTGTAAGGAAGTTTATGCTCTTGATCCTACCTTGGCCAGACTCAGATTTTTGGATATAAGAAGAAAGAATGAAGAATTAGACAACATCATTCTCATTCACGCCAGCGCTTTGTATATGCCGTTCAAAGAGCCCTGTTTTGATTATGTTTTAATGAATGGGTCCTTTGAATATATTGGGGAGTGGGAAGAAAGCGCTACTCCGCAGGATCTACAGCAAAGGACCCTTAAAACAATTTATGGGCTGTTAAAGGAACAGGGGCATATATTTATCGCGATTGAAAACAGGTATGGATTTGATTTCTTATATAAAGAACGAGACCATAGCAAACTGTACCTGACCGGGTTGCTCCCTCGACGTATAGCGAATCTTGTTACTCGTATATTACGCAAGAAAAAATATCGTACATACACATATTCCTTCAATGATTATAAGAGGATGCTTGAAGAGGCCGGATTCCAGGATGTGGAATTCTATTATACATGGCCGGATTATCGCAATCCAAAATATATCTTTTCAGAAAAAGACAGAAACATTTTTAGATATTATCTGGAACACTTTATCAAACATACAGCGAGCGCGTTTGAATACAGGTTTTTCAAGTGGGCGTATAAATCAGGTATTGAGAGACACTTTGTGTCAAATTTCACCATCGTTGGGAAAAAGTAAAATTGTATCATACTGCCGTAACATAAGAGAAAATTTCTGCGGCACGAACTATTTCAGAAAGCTGACGGATGATTCAAAAAATTGCAGATTACGTAAACGAACATCGTGAAGAATTGGCTTTACCTTCCGGCACGAGAAATAGTCTATCTTTTTTCAAGGTTGGTGGCAATCCATGGGCAAAGGGAAGAATCAATTTCCTTGTTTTCAACAAAAAACAAGCTGAGCCCATTCTTTTCGTGAAGAGTGTGCGGGAGAAGATCATGAATGAGTCCCTCAGGCAGGAATATGATATTATTAAAAAATTAGCTTCATGCCCTGAGCTGACCCCATTCTTGCCATTGCCGGTTCATATGGTGAGTTTGGGGGGTTATGATGTCATGCTGCAAAAAGCCTGTCATGGAGAGAGAATGCTGATCTCTTTGAGCAAAATTCCCATCCTTCATTTTCAAAAACAAACAATCAGCGATAATTTTTCGAGTTCTTTAGAGTTTATAACAACATTTAATAAATTTATTCAAAACGAGCTTTCCCCCTCCGAATTCAAACGTGAAATCATCAATCCATTCTTATCTTTTTATCGGGATTACGGATGTTCGGATCAGAATAAAATTGCGCTTACACTACTTTGTGAGCGGGCCTGCCACATAATGGGGGATGTTCCTACCAGCACTCCCATACATGGGGATTACTCGGCTACAAATATTTTTATTGATTCCCAAAATCAAATAAAAATTATCGACTGGGAAACGGCAACAGAAACCAGTTTGCCGTTCCTTGATCTTTTTTATTTTATGTCGAAGTATATCCATAATTTAAAAATCCTGCCCAGGGATCGCTGGCAAAGAGTTAAAACGGCATATTTCGGGAATAGCTGGTTATCGGACCTGATACGCAAGACTGTTTATGGATACTGCGAACAAACCCATTTAAGCGCTGAACTCGGACGTGTACTATTCCCCCTGCATTTTCTCAATAAGGCGAAGATCAAATATTCGATGAGGGGAAGAGAACAAACGCAACCGTGGATAGAGTTGTTCGAATATTCCATGGGTAACCTTGATGATCTGTGCTTTTAGCTGACATATGAATATAACTGAAACCAAATTCACTCCAAACTGCGTATCGCAACGCGGAGTATACTCATTTCTCAATCAAACTGTCTTTGTGCTGGCAGGGGTGCTGATATTCTTCAACCCTTTCCCGCACACAACCGCCATCAAAGAAATATCTTTTTATCTTGTCATAGCTATAGTTATTTTCCTCATTGCTTCCAAAAAATCTGGTTTTTCTTTGCAGTCTCCCCTGACGGTACCCTTTGCCCTCTTTGTTCTCTGGGCCGGTGCGAGCACCCTCTGGGCGGTTGATGTACCGAACACAATCCATGATGTGTATGCTCATCTGATCAAATGTATCGCGATGTATTATGTGCTAATTAATTATTACAACTCGGAAAAAAGACTCACTATTCTTACGTGGCTCATAATCATATCGACCGCTATTTTCGCTATAAAGGGCATGGCGAATTATTATATCATCATGGACATTTCTCTCAAAGAACGACTGATTCATTCAACGGGTGCTCCGGTCAATTCAAGTGCTATCCTCAATCTGTTTTGTACATTTCTGTCCCTTTTTTTCCTTACACGGGAGAAACGATGGCTTGTCAGGATCTTTCTTGTTATCTGTTTCGCGGGAACATTCACGGCAACACTCTTGTCATACTCGCGAGCCGCATTGATAGCCCTTTTCATTTCCGCCGTTGTCTTGTTTCTATCAAATAAGGAACACAAAAAGAGGATACTCCCCTTGCTCGTGATATTATCATTGGTCGCAGGGGGGGTGTATCTCTATTCTCCTCACCTGAAGCTTCTCAGGCCGGAGGCACTTTGTAAGGATCCCCGAATTGGAATTTACTATACCTGTTTGGAAATATTCAAGGATCATCCTCTTGCCGGGGTTGGATTCGGAGGGGAGACCTTTGAAAAACATATGTGGAACGAGTACAATTCCCGAATACCTGAGCAGTTGCAAAGCACTGATGCGGCTTCGTCTCCCCATGGTTTCGTCTTTGATATCATGGTGAGATTGGGTCTCGTAGGTCTCGTTCTATTTGGTGTTATCATAATTAGAGTCTTGCAGCTCAATCGAGTGGTCCTAAATTGTCAGGATCCGTCCATAAGGGAATGGGGACCCTATTTGCTGGCTTCACTTACGGGGATGTTGGTTGCGGGTTTTTTTGGTTCTATCCTTCATGGTGCAGCTTCTTGGAATTTTTATATATTGCTTGCCATGATAACCATTTTATGGCGATTGGCACACAATCCATGATGTAAAAGCTTGGGCAAAAACAGCTGCGACGCCGTCATGTTTTGCCCAGTTCAAACAATCAGTTCTCTATAAATTGTTGTTAAAGAATTTCAAAAATAAACCGCTGTTCTAGTCAAGGGACAAATAGAAATTGAATTTCTCATGACAGCAGTGAGGACAAAAAGAATGACGATCATATGAATAAGATAACCACAATAGAGGCCTGCAGACAATTACTTGAGCATCTTAATGATTTGCGTTTCCCTTTTGCTGAATTAAGACCGAAACCGCTGACTTCCGAAGAATGCTTTGAGGGAGACTATGATTTTCTGTATGACGGTGAAAAGAAATATGCACTGATTAAAGACATAATATTTTTCCTGAAGCATAAAAAGGTTCCTTTCGTCATACTGAGAAAAAATGAACAGAAACTTCAGGTTCAGATTTTCGATTATGATACGGATCGGAAGATCATTTTAGAGTTTTGGTCCGTCTGTATAATCAGGGCCGCATTGAAAAGCATTCATTTCCCATCATATCTCACATGGAAAGACATCGAGCAATTTATCCATTCTGATGCCGACGGTTACGAAATCCATCCCAATGTAAGGGCCTTAATTTATATCACACACCTGATGGCGAGGAAAAAAGACTTGCAAAAACCGGAGGTACAAAAACGGCTGAGATATTTTAGGGAACAATGTCTCTCCCGGGAACCGGGGTATGATTTACTGAAAGAGATTCTTCAAAAACTTGCCTCTCTGGAATGCGATCTTACCGATGCCAACAAAAAGGCATTGGACCTGCTGAAAGACTTCGGCTGCTCTCGGCCGTCAAAGGCATTAATGTATTTTGCAAAAACGAAATTTGCCAAACTTCTCTCAAAATCATCGCCCCGTAAGATAATGGCGGTCGTAGGGCCCGATGGTTCGGGGAAAACGACGATCCTTAAAAAAGCAATCACAAAGGACGACAGGTTGTTAAAATACTATAAATTCAAGGATCTCTACAGGAAGCACAACGGCATCGACAAACTGATACGAAAGCACTATCCCGTAAAGGGTCTGAAGAGAAACCAGATAGACGAAAGAGTTTCAGGGATTCATTTTTTTTCATCATATATAGTTTTTTTCTTTTTCAAGATCCTCTATTCCCGGAGACTGATTATCTTGGACCGCTACTTTTATGATCTCCTACTCACTGGAATCCGGGATAAGGATGGAACAGCTCATGAGGTATGGTGGTATAATATGGGATTGGCCTTGACCCCGAGGCCACGGTGTTTACTGATTTTGGATGTTCCCTATGAGATCGCGCAAAAACGAAAGGGTGAAATAGCGAAGGAAGACTGGGATCTGCTATTCAACAATTATCTTAGGTGCTATTTCTCGAAGCCCTCAAAGGGCCTCGCCTTTTGCAATACCGACACGACGGTGGAAAACAATGTCTCATTCTTCAACTTCGTAAAGGAAATAATCCTGAAATAACAAGTCATTATGAAGAGAAACAGGTTGACCATCAATCGGCAATTCTGTAATATTCCCGATACCATCCAACAAATTGTCTTAGACCCTCTTCGCTCCCGATGGCTGGCTCATGCCCAATGAGCCTTGACAGGTGTTAATAAAAGAGATAGACGCCAATTTGTAAGTTGAATGGGTGTGAATATTAGTTTCGCGCCGACTGTGCGGCACACAAAAAATGCCTGAAAATGAGAAGACTTGAGCGTATGCGTGATCTTAGAAATTACTCAACGCGGGAATGGTTTAGAATAAAACCCTTGGATCATTTCATGATTCAAGTATGCAACGACAGTCTTCAAAGTATTTTCTGCAAGCTGCGTCCGAAATCTCTGGGGCCATTTCTTCAAAATGCGGAGCGTATCGCGGGGGGGGGATATGTGGCTTGTTATCGCGTATGAAGAACCTTGGACCTTAGATTGGTTATTGAGAATGGCTGTGCGCTATTTAACCGATGGAAGGGTGCTCGTCTTCGATAATTCTCGTCGAGCACAGGCACGGGTCGATATTGAGCGAGTTTGTCGGGATCGTGGCGTACCCTATTTAGCCCTGCCGCCCAACCCGATATGGCACCCCAATTGGGCGCATGGCATGGTGATGACCTGGGTGTTTCGCAATGTGGTTCGGGCGGTAAGACCGCGTTATTTTACCTTCATAGATCAAGATTTTACCCCGTTGGAAGAGATCGGGAGCGGAACTACCTTAGAAAAGCAACCGTTCTATGGAGCCCTCAATATCGGTAAATTTAGCGGCACATTGGGCTGGAATCTGTGGGCCGGATACTGTTCGTATAATTTCTCTGCAGCACATCATCGCCTGTTGAACTTTCTCAATGATTTCTCGCGCGATCTTGATACCGGGGGACGTAACTGGCCCGTTCTGTATAAAAACTTTGATCGCACGCAGGTGCAATTTGCGCCGCGACAGAAAAGAGAATTTGTTGATCCGTTTTTACCAACACATTGCTAAGGTTGCAGATGAGGGCGTAACGTTGCAGGTGCTGGCTGTTCAAGACAGCGGTAAGATCTAGCCCGTTATTTTCTAACCGGATATTACTGGATCATATGAGATTGCCGTGACACCTTGCTCGTAATGAGCATAGAAGCAATTCCGCAATTCTTACTTGCTGTAAAAAGGTAATACAGCCATGACTAATAAAAATTCTTCAAAGGGATTGTCTGTTGTCATAATCACCCACAATGAGGAGGATAATATCGGGGAATGCCTTGACAGCGTTAAATGGGCCGATGAGATTATTGTTGTCGATTCAGAAAGCGTAGACAAGACGGATGAGATATGCAGACAATTCGGGGTCAATTTTTACAGAGAACGGTGGAAAGGCTTTGCACAACAGAAGAACAGCGCTATTGAAAAGGCGACGAGAAAATGGGTCTTGAGTCTGGATGCGGATGAACGTATTACACCCGCACTGAAAAGAGAGATCGGTGAGATTCTGTCCGGACCGGATCGGAAAGATGGATATTTTATAAAAAGGAAGAACTTTTTCCTCGGCAGGTGGATAAAGCGTTGCGGATGGTATCCGGATTATAATTTGAGACTTTTCAGGAGGGATAAGGGATTGTTCGGTGTGAGAGAGGTACATGAGAGCGTGAATCTTGACGGCACTGCGGGATATCTTGAAAATCCTATGGAGCACCATACCTACAAATCAATCGAGGACTTCATAGGGCGTCTGGATCGTTATTCTACACTGGCGGCCCTTGAACTATTGAAAGAGAACAGAAGATACGGTATGCACCATATCATATTCCGCCCCATTTACACCTTTGTTAACATGTACCTTATGCGTTTTGGAATTCTCGAAGGGTACTACGGTTTCATCCTGTCCGTCTTCTATTCCTTTTATACCTTCTCGAAATATGTCAAGCTCCGCGAGTTGCAGGACAACAGACCATGAAAATTGCGCTTGTCAGGGAGAAATATACCGATTTCGGCGGTGCGGAGCGGTATCTTGCAAATCTTGCCGATCATCTGTTGATGTCCGGGCATGAGGTGCATATTTTCGCACATGAATGGAATTCCCATGGCATAAAACGCTCGGAAGCTTCACGGTTTCATGTACACAAGGTACCGGTTATCACGGGCCTTTCCGTTTTTAAGGTGATAAGCTTTGCCGTCAATGTGCGCCGTCTGCTGAAACAAGAACAGTTTGACATCATTCACAGTTTTGAGCGTACACTCTATCAGGATGTCTACCGTGCCGGCGACGGATGTCACAGAGAGTGGCTTGTTCAGAGAAGGCAAATTGATCCCTGGTACAAAAAAATTTCAATTCGGCTCAATCCCCTCCACATCGTGTTGCTCGCTATAGAAAAACAGATCTTCAAGGATGGCAACTACCGAGTGATCATTGCTAATTCCGAGCGGGGAAAACGAGAGATCATGCATCACTACGGCGTTCCATCAGAAAGAATAACGGTTATATACAATGCCGTTGATCCGGATCGCTATATATTGAATAATTCAGTGGAAGACAGAACAGATATAAGAAAATCCCTTGCGATTCCATTGACCGACAGAGTCCTTCTATTTGTAGGATCGGGATTTCGGAGAAAGGG
>Ga0075124_10000784_pt1 | contig 14755 bp, 10 predicted proteins | sample AntAceMetag02UKS_FD_69809 | JGI IMG/M metagenome (GOLD analysis project Ga0075124, IMG submission 69809) | Saline lake microbial communities from Ace Lake, Antarctica - Antarctic Ace Lake Metagenome 02UKS | ecosystem: Environmental > Aquatic > Non-marine Saline and Alkaline > Saline | place... | reverse complement strand
CAGGGCTTTAAGAAAATATGCATACTCCAAAACCATGGTGGAATCTTTGTGATGACTCCCATCGTTCGTGACTTGAATGCAAAATACAATCCAGATTTGATGGTCGCTAAAATTGATACAATGTCCATTTTCCCCAAACTTTATGAAGAAGGATTGGTTGAAACCAATACAGAACTTCATGCAGGCGAATTTGAAACCTCGGAGATATTAGCATTAGCACCTGAAACCGTTCATATGGATCGTGCGGTAGATTTTGTGCCTGATGTAGCCCGACCCTACCTCAATTATGGCAGTATTTTTAGAGCAACGCCTTTAGGAGTTTGGGGTGAACCCACGCGGGCGACTAAAGAAAAGGGCGAAGCGCTGTTGAAACGGTCTGTTGAAATTGCTGTTGAAGAGATGCATAAAATATTTGCGTATATGGAGAAGAAAGAAAGATTTGGCTACAGCGATTTCTAATAATTCCGTGAATAAGGAATGGATTAAGAAATGAACGAAAAAGAATTATTGGAATTAATGACCCGACCTTCTGAGCGTCTTGTTGAAGATATTCAGAAAATTGATGGCGATATCATGATTCTTGGATGCGGTGGAAAGATTGGTCCGTCGTTAGCCATTATGGCAAAGCGCGCCATTGACCAATCTGGTATACAAAAAAAAGTAATTGGCGCTTCTCTATTTAATTATGAGGGCGTTGCCTATCGGATGCGAGATGCAGGGGTGGAGGTTATTGAAACAGACTTGTTTGATCCTGAACAATTAGCTGCTCTACCTGATGTGAAAAATGTTATCTACATGGTGGGGAGGAAATTTGGAACGCATAACGATCCATCCCTTACATGGGCAATCAATGTCCTGCTTCCCACAAAGGTTTGTGAGAGATTCCCAAAGGCGAATATCGTTGCTTTTTCGACAGGTAATGTTTACAGCTATACGGATATCAGCAGCGGTGGATCCAATGAGGATGATATTCCAGTCCCTGTGGGTGAATATGGTCAAACCTCATTAGGTCGGGAGAGGATGTTTGAGTATTATGCCGGTGTTAATGAGAATAAGGTGTTATTGTTCCGGCTCAATTATGCCATCGACCTACGCTATGGAGTGCTCTTTGACATTGCGAAAAATATCATGGAAGGCAATCCCATAAATGTCGGGATTGGCTATTTCAATTGTATATGGCAGGGCGATGCTTGTGAATACGCGATTCGCTCTTTACGCCATGTCAGCAATCCACCATGTGTGTTGAATGTCACAGGCCCGGAAAGCATCAGCATTCGCTGGGCTGCGAATAGAATGGGAACTTACCTTAAAAAAGCCCCAGTAATTTCGGAAGATCCCGCCCCGGAGAAGTCTCTCTTCAGCAATACATCCAAACTTACTGAGATGATGGGCTATCCTCATATGCCATTATTATCCATGATGAAGATGATCGCCGATTGGGTGAAATCGGGTGGAGTGACGATTAATGCCCCAACGCATTTTGAACAAACGGACGGTAAATACTAACAGGTATCACTTTGATCTGTTTTGGATATATCGATTGAATTAACTGATATTCTATTGAAGGCGTTTCTTTGGGCAGATTTAGCAATGAGTGAGGTTGACTGAACCAAATCATTAAAAAGATAGTCTGAGGATTTTAAGTTGTGGAAGTAAAAGGTTTGATGCTGCTGAAAGGAGTGGCAAGATGTTAAATTTCGATCTGAGTGAAAGGGTAGCGGTCATTACCGGTGGCGCTGGGATTTTATGTTCTTCCATGGCGAAAGGCTTTGCTGATGCAGGAGCAAAAATCGCTGTATTGGATCTGGCCGAAGATAGCGCGAAAGAAGTGGCTGATAAAATTAATGCTCATGGCGGAGAAGCTATCGCTGTGGGAGCGAATGTGCTGAATTCGGAAAGTCTATACCATGCGCGTCAGGTCGTGTTAGAGCGTTTTAAGCGAGTGGATATTCTCATCAACGGCGCTGGAGGAAATAAGGCCGCAGCGACCACCAGCCCTGATCTCTCATTTTTTGACCTGCCGCAGGAAGCAATGGAATGGGTTTTCAATCTGAATCTACTCGGTACGATTATCTCAACCCAGGTCTTTGGTCGTGTTATGGCTGATCAGGGTTCAGGAAGTATTGTTAATATTTCATCCATGGCTGCATGTACACCTCTCACAAATACAATCGCTTACAGCGCTGCCAAAGCAGCGGTTTCCAATTTCACTCAGTGGATGAGTGTTCATTTTTGTCAGGAGTACTCCCCGACGATTCGGGTAAACGCAATCGCACCTGGATTTTTGTTGACACAGCAAAACCAATATTTACTGGAAGATGAATCAGGCAATCGAACTGACCGCGGACAAAAGATCATTGACGGTACACCAATGGGTCGATATGGGAAACCTGAAGAACTGATTGGCGCGGCTATCTTCCTCTGTTCAGATGCTGCCAGGTTTATAACCGGAATTGTTCTTCCAATTGATGGCGGATTTAATGCCTATTCGGGAGTATGAAGTTTTCCGGGTTCTGGAAGAGGTACGGAGGAATTATCATGAGTAAGAAAGTAAAAGTTTTACTGATCGGAGCTGCTTTTTCAGCTGACTTACACGCAGATGGGTATGCACGTATTCCCAATCGTGTTGAAATTGTTGGTATTGTCGATAAAGCCGTTGATAGAGTACATGCCCTGGCAGAGAAATACGGATTCAAGAATTACAAAGTCTATGATGATTTTGAGAAGGCAATTGCTGAAACCGATTGTGATGTTGTGGATGTTTGCATGCCAAATTTTCTCCATCATCCGGTCGTGATGGCAGCGTTAGAGCGGGGTCGGGATGTCATTTGTGAAAAACCATTAGCGACAACTGTGGAAGATGCCCGAGAAATGGTGGAGACTGCCGAAAAGCTGGGAAAGCACATTTATTATGCTGAGGATTGGCTGGGATCTCCTGCCTTACGTAAAGCACGTGAACTTATTGATAGCGGCGCGATCGGCGATCTGACATTTGTCAGAGCACGAGAATGCCACAGCGGATCCCACAGCCCCTTTACTCAAACCATTGAATATTGCGGTGGCGGCGCTATGGTCCATCTGGGCGTGCATCCAGTCGGATTTATGCTGGCTCTTAAAAATAACCGTTGGAAGGAATTAGTGGCGTTGACATCGGGTGGCGCGGAAACAAATCTGGTCCACAAATCAATGGAAGGCGAGGATTGGGCGGGCGCATTGATGCGATTTGAAGACGGCACTACAGCGGTTTTAGAGGCAAATTATGTCACCACAGGTGGCATGGAAGACCGGATCGATTTTTACGGCACGAAAGGCTGCTTGCATGTTGATCTGACATTTTCGAGTGCGATTCAGGGATTCAGCATTCCCGGGTTTGAATATTCAGTGGAAAAAGCGGAAATAACGACGGGTTGGTCAAAACCAGCAGTTGATGAGCGTTATAACCTTGGGTATGTGGCAGAAATCGATCATTTCGTCGACTGCATCTCCAATGGACGTGATGCACGGATTGGCTTACGGGGAGTAGACGGCTTGGAAACGCTGGAAGTGATTAACCTGATTTACAAATCCAATCGAGAAGGAATTCGGATATCAAATAGAAAGCTGGAGAATTAATTAATGATGGATTATGAAATCAGGATTCCCGTAACCTTGGGCGGCATCACATTTAAGAATCCTTTTTATGTTGCTTCTGGACCTACGGTCAAATCTGTTCGTCAATTGTTGCGTATTGAGGAGACTGGTTGGGCTGCAGCGAGTATCAAATTGACGATTGACCCCATACCTTATATCAACCGTAAACCTCGCTATGGGTTATTTGAGCATCAAGATGCCCTGGCTTTTACTGCGGAAAAACGTTTGTCATTTTCAGAAGGTTTACGCCTTGTTGAAGAGGGTAAGAAGGTTTTAACCGACCTTGTTTTGATGGCAAACATTACCTACGCTGGCGATACGGGAGATTCTGGCTGGATCAATATGGCAAAGCAATTTGAATCAGCTGGTGCAGACATTATCGAATTGAATATGTGTTGCCCGAATATGTCTTACAACCTCGAAGTGTCAGGGGTAAACCATTCGCAAATCACGAAAAAGACCGGCGCTAGCATGGGGCAAAATGAAGATGAGGCGGCAGAGATCGTGTCTGCGGTTGTGAAAAATATTACTATTCCGCTTTTTGTAAAGTTGACACCTGAAGGCGGAAACATTGCCAGAGTTGCCAAGGCTTTGTATGCAGCAGGCGCCACCGCTGTAGGTTCAACTGGTAACCGGCTGGGAATACCCCCCATTAACCTGGAACACCCGGAAAGGTCAAGCTATCATCTCCAGGATGAAATCAGCATCAGCTGTTATTCCAATTCGTGGCTGAAACCTCTTGCACAGCGGGATACCTACGAAATTCGAAAACTTAACGGCCTAGAACATTATATTATGGCGACTGGTGGGATCACCAATTGGCGTGATGCTGTTGAAATGATCATGTGCGGGGGCAACATTTTGGGGATTTGTTCCGAAACATTGATCAACGGTTATGACATCGTAAGGCCGATGATCAAGGGATTGAATGACTACATGGAACAGCGTGATTATAAGAGTCTGGATGATTTTCGCAGCAGTATCGTATCAAAGGTTAAGACGTCAGCAGAATTGACGCTGCATGATGGTTATGCACGGATAATTCAACCCAATCTTTCCGCACCTTGCAAGGCAGTTTGTCCGCATCATGTTCCCGTACAGGCTTTTGTCCAAAAAGTTGCTAAAGGAGAGTTTCGGGAGGCCTTCAATTTGATCACAGCGAAGAATCCACTACAGGACATCTGTGGTTTGGTATGCAGTGCGCCGTGTGAGGATGCCTGTACGCTTGGGAAAATCAGCCGTCCGGTTGAGATTCGTGCCATCAAACGATTTGTGTTGGAATATGGCAGAAAAAAAGGTTGGCCAGAAGGTGGACAAGCAGATGAAGACAATGGTCATCGAGTAGCTGTTATTGGTTCCGGACCCGCCGGGCTCACATGTGCTGTGACATTGAGAAAAGCGGGATATAATGTCACTATTCTTGAGCGCGAAAATGAACTTGGTGGTAATTTACGTTATGGAGTGCCATCTTTCCGATTGGACCAGCAACGTTTGCAGCAAGAATTGGACAGAATCCTAGCTTACGGCATTGATGTGGAATTTGGCAAGGAATTGGGGCGCGATATTACACTTGATAACCTTGAAAAGGCGGGGTATGAAAGCGTATTTATCGCGATTGGCGCCCAAAACGAAGAAATTCCAGAGGTGCCTGGTGTAAACGCCAAAGGTGTGATGAAAGCCAGTGAGTTTCTTAAATCAATGAGTGAGCAAGAACCGATTGATATCGGTCAAAGTGTTATAGTGATCGGTGATACTTACAGTGCTATTGACGTTGCACAAACTGTTCTGCGCCTGAGTGCGAAAAAAGTGATATTGTCAACCCAGGGATTCTCGAAGCGAAAGAGAAACATACAAAAGAACTTACAGGAAGCGCAAGAGGAAGGTGTTCGTCTGCTGGAAGACGTGAGTCTTCAGCGGATATTTCAAAAGGATGGAAGGGTCTCCGGTGTTGAATTTGTCAACTCTCTGGGTCTATCCATCCATGATGAGTGTGAAACGGTCATCATTTCAGGAGAAATCCTGGTTGAAAATGCTGCCGATGGTGTCTTACTACAAAAAGGTCGAATCAAAATCGACAGGAAGACTGGTGAGACATCGCAATCAGGCGTTTTTGCGGGCGGCGATGCAACTCGTTCAGGGAATATTATTGGAGCCATTGCTGCAGGTAAACGTGGGGCTGTCTCCATTGACCACTTTATTCGTAAAGAAGCAGCAACATTAACTTACACCCCCGATACAGTTGTGGTGGATACTAATCAGGTATTAAGGCGAGTTGGGTATTTAAAAGATTCTTCACTTACACCACAAACGATTACCATGCCTGCTGATAAGCGTATCAACTCATTTGAAACCTATGAGCGCGTTTTCACCCAAACGGAAGCTGTTGCTGAAGCAAGCCGGTGTCTGAATTGCGGTTGCGGGGAGGGCTGCCAACTTTGCAAAACAATCTGTTGTGAATTTGCGCCGGATATTGTTGCACCAGACACACTGGGAATTGATCCAGAAATATGCGTGGCATGCGGCATGTGCTATTTGCGTTGTCCACTCAATAACATTGAGATGGTAAATATTGATGATAATGAATCTTAAGGAGAAATTACTTGATGACAAAACCAACAAAGAAAATCAAAATATCTGATCTGAAAACATTTTGTAAAGAATCCCTGATTGAGCAGGGTATGTCCGAAAAAAATGCGGGAATTACCGCTGAGGTTCTGGCGGAAACTGATGCCTATGGCACACATTCCCATGGCACAGTTAACTTGTTCAATTACGTGAAGAAAGCCAAGGCAGGTGGGCTTGACATAACCGCTGACCCTGTAGTCGTTAAAGATGGACCTGCTTTTTCAATTATTGATGGTCAAAATGGGATAGGTATGGTACCCGCTTACATGGGCATGGACCTCGCGTGCAAGAAGGCGAAAGAAATGGGAATTGGGATCGTTGTGGTGAGGAACAGTACCCATTTTGGCGCTGCTGGATATTATTCCAATATGGCTGCGCTGCGCGGATATTTTGGCATTTCCATGAGCAACGTGGATCCGAATATGACAGTGCCTGGAGCGAAGGGGATGGTCATTGGGAATAATCCAATTGCCTACGCAGCACCTGCCAACAAAACACCCACCGTTTGTCTCGATATTGCAATGAGCAATGTCGCTTCGTTGAAAGTTGTAAAAGCTCGCAAGGAAGGCAAGTCCATTCCAGAGACCTGGCTCGTAGACAAAGACGGCATTCCAACGACCGACCCGAGTCATTATCCCGAAGAAGGTGCAATGCAGCCCATGGCAGCACACAAAGGCTATGGTCTGTCTGTCATGGTTGAAATGCTAACAGGTGGGTTGTCCGACGGGAATATGAGTATGCTGAATATTGTCAGCTGGTTGTTTGACATTGAAGAGCCAAACCGAGTGTGCCATACTTTTATTGCAATTGATATTGAACAATTTATCGGAAAAGAAACTTTTACCAAGAAGATTGATGCCATGGTCGATGCACTGCATAACGCTCCCAAAGCCAAAGGCTCAGACAGAATTTATATTCCTGGAGAAATGGAATGGGAGAATCACAAGAAAGCGGAAGCGGGATTGGTTCTTCCGCCAAATGTCGTTGAAGCCTTAGAATCATTACAAGAGCAATCTGGTATTGCTATCAATTGGATGGAGGATGAAGAATAAAATGAATGCATTAAAACGAATTGGGTTGGCTGGCCTGGTGCCGGTCGTTGTGATCGAAGACGCAGAGGATGCGGTTCCAGCAGCAAATGCCCTTATAGAGGGCGGCCTGGACATCATGGAAATCACCATGCGCACGGATGCAGGAATTCAAGCCATCAAGAACGTGGCTGAGGGGTGTCCGGAGATGCTGGTGGGAGCAGGAACCGTACTTACGCTTGAGAAATGCAAGGAAGCGGTTGACGCGGGAGCGAAATTCATCGTTTCACCGGGCTTCAATGAAAAGATTGTTGCCTGGTGTGTTGAAAACAAGATCACAGTCACGCCAGGCTGTGTCACGCCCACGGAGATTGAAGCAGCTCTGGCCTACGGCATCAAGACAGTAAAATTTTTCCCGTCGGGCACCTATGGCGGCGTGCAAGCCTGTAAGTCACTTTATGGGCCTTATAGGGCTGCAGATGTATCATTCATCCCGACTGGCGGGGTGAATAACGATAACTTGTCAGAGTATGCTGACAAGTTATATATTCATGCAGTAGGCGGAAGCTGGTTATGCCGCTCATCAGCAATTGCCAGTCACGATTTCGAATCGATCACAGAGAGTACACGCACAGCTATTGACGTTTTGCTGGGATTTGAAGTGGCGCATGTCGGAATCAACCAGGAGGATAGAGAATCCTCATTGAGTGTTGCCGAACAATTAAACAAAGCGTTCAATTTTCCAATAAAGAAAGGCAACAGTTCGAATTTTGTAAGCACAAGCATTGAGATTATGAATTCGCCTTTTCTGGGCACGAAAGGGCATATCGCTATTCGCACAAACTGCCTCGAACGCGCTATCCACTATCTCGGAAAACGTGGTGTTGAATTTGATGAAACGACATTAAAGATTAAACAGGGCAGGATGATCGTTATCTACCTTAAGGATGAATTTGGCGGATTTGCTGTTCACTTGTTACAGAAGTAAATAGAGAGAAAGGAATTTATATCAATGAGAGTTGTTACATTCGGTGAAATCATGTTGCGGCTTAAAGCACCGGGTCGTGAGCGATTTTTTCAGAGTCCAATGCTTGAGGCTACCTTCGGCGGTGGAGAAGCAAATGTCGCTGTCTCACTGGCAAATTATGGAGTGGATGCAGCCTTTGTGACGGTGTTACCGGAAAATGTATTGGGGGATGCCTGCCTGCAGGAATTACGCCGCTATTCTGTGGATACCAGCAAGGTCAAACGCGGTCCCGGTCGCATGGGCGTTTATTTTCTGGAGGTTGGTGCCAACCAAATGCCGAGTAAAGTGGTCTATGACCGGAGCGACTCGGCCATTTCCAAGGCGAAACCTGGAGATATTGATTGGGATGATGCCTTCGATGGCGCGGACTGGTTTCATATCACCGGCATCACACCAGCAATATCTGCCAGCGCCAAGGCTTCAGCTTTAGAAGCCGTGAAAGCAGCCAAAGAAAAAGGACTTCAGATATCCTGTGATCTCAATTATCGCAAGAAACTCTGGAAATATGGCAAGAATGCTCCGGAGGTGATGTCTGAACTGGTGAAATATGTGGATGTGGCCATTGCCAACGAAGAGGATTGCCAGAAATCTCTCGGCATCAAAGCTGATGTTGATGTTTCCAGAGGGAAATTGGATAGTGATAAATATCAGGCTTTATCGGATGCAGTTCTCAAAGCTTACCCCAATCTTAAAATGATCGGCATCACATTGCGGGAGAGCATCAGTGCAGATATCAACAATTGGTCAGCGTGTCTGAACGACCGTGAGAATTTCTATATTAGCATGAAGTATGAAATACGCGACATTATTGACCGGGTTGGCGGTGGAGATTCTTTCGGGGGCGGGTTGATTTATGGGCTGAATACGTATCAGAACAAGCAAGATGCCCTGGAATTTGCGGTGGCAGCCAGCTGCCTCAAACACTCGATATCCGGCGACTTCAACCGGGTCAGCGCAGCAGATGTTGAGAAGCTGATGGGCGGGGATGCGTCTGGTCGCGTGCAGCGATAAGTTCAAAACAAATAACATTTGAAGATATGAATGCCTTTCTATGCTCTTTCCGGCATAGAAAGGCAAAAAAACAGGATGGATGAAATGCCTTGCTGTTTTTTTATTAAGTTGGAACAGGTGAATTGTGAATAGATTAAAGGGTACATGTCCTTCGAGTGTGTTAAATATCATTCAACACAAGATTGGCAAAGGATAATTGTTCTTAACTTTACCCAGGTGTCCGTCACACGATCGAAGGTACTATGAAAGATATGACGGATGAACTCTTTAATTATGCACCTCCCGGAACAGCTAACACCATCAGTGCGACCTTCGTCCACTTGATGAATGTAGAGGATCATTTCATCCACAGGATTATCCAAGGTAAGCCTTGCATTTGGGAGATTGAAAATTGGAGTGAAAAAACAGGCATTTTAAAGCCACCAAGCATCGGGGAAGACTGGAGCGAATTCAAATATAAGAAAACCGCAATCCAACCTATTCTGGATTATAAGGATGCAGTCTGGGCAGCAACGGATACCTATTTGGCAACATTAACTCCCGAAGAACTCGACCGAACAGTTGATTTCGCCGGGGGAACTCGCACGGTTGCCGATATGCTGCTACTCTCCGCATCCCAATCGCTTAGCCACACCGGTGAGATCGCGGCATTAAAAGGCATACAAGGAGTAAAAGGCTTGCCGATATAAATAGAGTTTTACTAACCCGTCATTTGCGGGTTAGTTCTATTGAATGACTTAGAATTATGAGATAAATTAATTTATGGGGGTAATTAAGTCAGGGGACGCATTTGCCATTGGTTGAAGGTCCGATATCGGATAGGTGGTTATTTTATGGATTCATCGTATCAACTTGTTTGGTAGGCTGTGCCCAAACTGACTCATTGGAAACATAAACATCTGAGGGGAGTCAATTATTATCTGCTTCTGGCAAAATGGAAAAAGCCTTCCAGTTCGCTGTAGGGGAAGTGAATCAGCAAGATCCTGAGTTTGAGTTGGTGGATGCATACAGTCCATAGAGTCAGAACCAAGAATCTATCAAGGGAAATGTGATGATGGTTAAATTATCCGGATTGAGCTCTTCTCTATGCGGATTTTGACACATTCCCTCTAGTGAGCAAAACCTGGTCTTCCTCTTCATTTTAACCATAGTCTGAGACAGTTATAATGGGAACAGCAATGCTTTTCAAATTGAATCCAACACCAGTTGATATCATGATAAAAATAATATAATCAACATGTGATTCAGTTATTGATTAATCCGACATGGTGAATTATATTTATACCGCTGAAAAGCCTTGAACATCAGATAAATGGACCCTGGAGAGATTTTCGTCTGGGGGATATCATGAAAGCTGCAAAGTAAAACTCAATTTTATGAATGAATCGCATTTATCTGAAAAGTGAGTAGCGAGTATTTGCTGTTATCAAATGTGTCTATTTAATATCGGGATATCATTCATGTTATCTAGAATTTCGCGATCATGAGAGTGTCTATGGAAAAACCACATGTTCGTCCAGCGATATGAAGTGATTGTTTCCTGATGAGAATTGTATTTTAGGTTGATTATGTTCTTTATACTCAAACACAGCATAAAAAGTGTCATCCGTACACCTGGCAAAAGCCTTTTGTTCATGCTTCTCTTGTCGGCTGCCATTCTGTTTGTAAGCCTTGGCAGCAGTATGTTGTTTTCGGCAGACAGGATGCTGGATCAGGCAGATGAGCAGTTCCACACGGTTGTATCTCTGAAATATGGGGGACTGCATAACGCTCAAGGCGCCTGGGCTGATGATGCCTTCCAAAATACATTTGAGCAGATTGATGTCTCCGAATTGATGGACCATCCCGCTGCTCTGGCTGTAGACTCTGAAAGAGAGATTTATGCATTCGCGGAAGATGCAACGGATATCAAACAGCAGGACTCACCGCTCATTAATATTAGTGTATTTACCTTCCGTCCACTCTATCAGAAGGATGACCTCTCCTGGATGGCATTTTCACAAAATGCCTTGTTTGGGGACAGTGTGGGTGATGAGATCCTGGTTCGAATTAACCCATTCAATACAGAAGGCGAATATATTACGGGTGATCTTGAAAAGGAAAGAACATATCTGGGTGCAGCCATTATCAATTACGCCAAAGGCGGGCGCGTTGCGACATTTATCAAGCTGTCCAGCTTGACAGATTATCGCCAGGAGGAGATGGACAACCTTTCAGAGATCACGGATATGACAGATATCCCGGATTATTTCGAGACGTCCGAAGGGCGTCTATGGCAAACCCTGATCAGTTCCATGACGGTCATTGATCGGTCTTTTTCAGTCACGATAGCTTCTTACCTGCCTGGTGCAGTTCCCTTTCACCTCAATCAGACATGGTTGACGGATGGGCAATTTGAAATCAATGAAGATTACCAGACTTCGGACGTTGATATTTGTTACATCAGCGACAGAGTTGCCACTCTTCTGAATCTTGAGGTTGGGGATATCTGGCATTTGAAATTCCATTTCGACACCAACGGGAATCCAGTGGATAGTTATTGGGAGGAAGAAGGATTTGCCTATGAAGGCAATATCCGAATCGCAGGCATCTTCAAGGAAGCTCAGGGGATGGCATTCAAAGTCTATATGCCATACCCGGAATGGGTTGATAAAACGCCTGACGATTATGAATTTCTCAGGATACTCGTTGATAATGAGGAGGTTGATTCATACCTGACATATCTTGATGGCATCCTGCCTGAGATCATTGGCGTTCAGGTTGAAGACCAGGGTTATTCTATGGCTGTCAAACCAATCCTGACCCTGCGAGAGTTTGCCATCAATCTGACGGCGGTCAGTGTTGTGGCTGGGATAGCCGTCACCATTCTTTTTTCATACCTTTTTATCAGCCGTCAAAGGGAGACAGCTCAATTTATGATGATGATGGGCACAGGGAGAACAAAAACTGGTGCATATCTGCTTTACGGCATTCTCCTTGTCGCTTTCTTTTCATCCATCCTGGGAACCTTGCTGGCAAGTTTCGTTGATGTACGCATGACGGAAGTTGTTTGGAATTCACTCCAGAAAGAGTCCATACTAGATGTGCGGTACAGCGAAAGAGCGTTGGGAATTCCAACGGCGTTCACACCGGAATTGTCCACCGCTCCATGGATTCGATGGATATCCGCAGGTTTGCTTATTATCGTTATTGTTCTGATTACACTTGGATTCGCGATCCTGACTCTTCGTAAACCCAAGAGAAAAAAGATCAAAACATTATCGGGACCGTCTTTCAAGGCTGGCAAGGGGGTTAGCTTTATGCATATTCCCACCGTAAGCCTTCGATTTTCACTCCGATCGATTCGCAGAAACTTGCTTCGAAGTTTAATCGTCCCTGTGACGGCTTTGTTACTGGCGATGTTTATTGTCTCCATCGGGTTTGTCTCCTACCAACAGCAGGAAGAAGCTGAGACAGTCTATGATGAGGTTCCAACAACAGCATATATGACTTCTTTTTTAGGAGAGAGCAGAGAAGTTCCCCTGCATTTGCAAAGTGATATATTCAATTTATTAGATTCTGATTATGAATCCAGAAGTACCTGGGAAATGTTCTATGAAAGAATGAGCGGAGATGAAATCACAGAGCTCAGAAGAGCTTTTGAGGAAAACAATCCGTACATCAAGGAAGTTTTACTAACAGGTGAAATGCACTATTCCATTATGGGTGTGGTGATTTCCGCAGATGGCAATATTGCGAATCCAGATCTGCCGCGCAGACCCGATATTGAAAATCATTCTTCTTCATATGGTTATGATTGGTTCCGGGTTAGAGTTAATCAGATGCCAGTCGTCTTGTTCACGGACAGTCTTCAGGCATCACCTGAGTTTTCAAAAACGCTGGACCCGGATATCATCTGGTTGGATGGATATAGTGATTCTTCTTTGCGTTTGAATGAATATATCGTAGTTCTCCCCGATCGCCTCATGGAAGAGCAGCAGATTAATCTCGGAGATACGGTCCGGATTGCATGCTATTCGACTTTTATTGATAATGGTGTCCTCATGGAAGCTTATGATTTCCTTGTCGTTGGCGGTTATCACCAGGGAAGTCGATCACCAGTTATCTACACGCCCTGGTCTCTCATGTGTTATCTCCCGATTACATTCGATATCAATTATCTGGCACTCGAATCACCAGAAGACGATCCGCCTTCTGATTGGAGATATTCGAATGAATACCTGGCGGATTTTATTCATACCGCGACCATCGTACCGGAGGATACGCGTGATTTGTCATCCCTGCGTGATTATCTTGCGGAACAAGAATTCAGCCAGGTTGGAACAATCAATCGAAATCGTCTGGCGGTCGTGATTGAAGACAAAGCCCTGGCTGATGCTGTTGAATCCATCCAACAGCATATCTCATTCATGGACCTGTTGAAACCCATCATGTTAGTCTTATCGGGGATCATTGGTTTTATCCTGTCGTATCTGTTAACACGAAATCGCTTGCGTGAATTCGCGATCATGCGAAGCCTTGGGACCAAACGGTTTCATGTGTACAGCGCGTTCTTTCTGGAACAGTTGATGCTGTTCTTGCTCGGACTAGCTCCCATCCTGGTGGCCTTGTGTATTAAGCCGGAATGGTTTAATATTTTTGGACAAAACTTACTGTGGTTCATTCTTCTCTATACTTTAGGAATTATTACCGCCATTCGCCTGATGGGGCGGGCTAAAGTGCTGGATATCCTTTTCTCGAAGGAATAGCACAGGACCGTCTCTCAGGATAAAGGAAATCTTGATCATGGATCCAATACTCAGCTTTGAAAATGTCAATTTCAGTTATCAGAACAAATACCAGGTCATCCCTGCTGTGAGAGATGTCAATGTATCCTTTTCAGAAGGGAAGCTCTATGCCATCATCGGCAAATCCGGGTCTGGCAAATCGACCATGCTGTCATTGCTGGCTGGATTGGCTTTGCCCACAGAAGGGGAGGTACTGTATAAAGGCATTCCAACAGATTCTTTTGACCTGGACCAGTACAGGCGCGAAAAGATCGCGATGATCTATCAGTCCTTCAATCTTTTCCCCTTGATGACCTGCCTGGAAAACGTGTGTTATCCACTTGAATTGAGAGGTAAATCCCCTAAGGAAGCAGCCGCTGTCGCAGCAGAATATATCAAGAAAGTCGGTCTGACTGAGGTTGTTCATCGACGATTTCCCAATATGATCTCAGGAGGGGAACAGCAGAGGATTGCCATTGCCCGTGCACTTGCCAGCAGCGCTCGAGTGATCCTGGCTGATGAACCCACAGGCAACCTCGATGTGATGAATGGTGAGATGGTTATCCGTTTGCTTTCCGATCTTGTGCATCAAGATAATTATACGGTGGTCATTGTGACGCACGATATCAGCATCACAGAGGTTGCGGATGTTGTTCTGCAGATGAGTG
>Ga0075124_10000783_pt1 | contig 14766 bp, 12 predicted proteins | sample AntAceMetag02UKS_FD_69809 | JGI IMG/M metagenome (GOLD analysis project Ga0075124, IMG submission 69809) | Saline lake microbial communities from Ace Lake, Antarctica - Antarctic Ace Lake Metagenome 02UKS | ecosystem: Environmental > Aquatic > Non-marine Saline and Alkaline > Saline | place... | reverse complement strand
CCTTATCGGTGCCACCACCGAGAACCCCTCTTTTGAGGTCATATCACCACTCCTGTCCAGGGCGCGTGTCCTGGTCCTTGAACCCTATGCTCCCGAGGACCTGATCGCAATCCTGAGGCGTGCACTTGGCGATGAGAGGCGTGGCCTCGGCACCCTCTCTCTGTCGGTGGACGATGATGCCCTCGACCACATGACATGGACGGCGGATGGAGATGCCCGCACGGCGCTCAACAACCTGGAGGCCTCCGTATCCCTTGTTCAGACGGGTGGGAGAATTACCCTTGGGGCGGTGGAAGAGGCGCTTCAGAGGAAGGCCCTTCAGTATGATAAGAAGGGTGAGGGACACTATAACCTGATATCGGCCCTCCACAAGAGCCTCAGGGGGAGCGATCCGGATGCCGCCCTCTACTGGCTGGGGCGTATGCTCGAGGCCGGCGAAGACCCGCTCTTTATCCTCCGCAGGATGATACGGTTTGCCTCAGAAGATGTGGGAAACGCCGACCCGGCAGCACTGGGGATTGCGGTATCCGCCCTGCAGGCGTTTCAGTGTATCGGACTCCCGGAGGGAGAACTTGCCCTCGCACAGGCCGCGGTATATCTCGCGACTGCACCAAAGAGCAATGCCCTCTATGCCGGTTTCGGTGCGGTGAAGGGAGACATCCGAAAGACCGGTGCCCTCCCCGTTCCTCTCCACATACGCAATGCGCCGACACGGCTGATGAAGGAGCTGGGCTACGGCAAAGGGTATCAGTACGCCCACAACTTCCCCGACGCCCACGTTCCCCAGGAATATCTGCCGGAACAGCTGCAAGGCCGGACCTACTATTCTCCGACCACCAGGGGGTATGAAAAGGTTGTAAAAGACAGGCTGGAAAAATGGTACAAGATCAGGCGGGAATTTCGTGCCGGTGAAAAAGGCGACAAGGAAAAGCATTGAAGGGTTTCCATCTGGCTCATCGTTTCTGCGTGATAGGGGACGAATTGTAAAATTCTGAGGGCCGGATGCCGAATGTGCAGGAGGTGTGTTTCCGGCAGGAATAGGCAACGAGAAAGTCTTCTTTACCTTTTGGTTTTCAGTTTTTCAAAGGGTGTGGGTGTGCTGTCCCGGGTCGGAGGGTGCTCATCACTTCTTGAACTTGTAGAACCTGTTATTGGATCGTTTCAAAAGGCGCGGTATGAACCCCTGGCTCAATTGAGTGGCAGTGTCATCCTCGATGACAATTTTTTTTCTAGGAGTTTCTTCCTGTTCAATATTTCCCCGGATTACGCCATCTTCGTCTATCAATATTTTGGTCCGCTTCGGTATCTGATCACCTACAGAGGGGGCAGCAGTCTGTTTTTTGCAGTTCAGGAGGGCTTGTTCAACAATGACGGAATAACTTGCCCCTGACATTTTTTTCTCTTCGAACAGGGCGTCCTTGGCCTCCCGTGATAGCATAATGGTAAAAGATTGTTTTCCTTCCGCCTTGTTTCGCTCCCGCCACCTTCTCAATCTCTCTTTTCCTGTACCCATGCACCTCCCCCCGTTGCTTGTAACGGAACTTGTTCAATACCAGTAACATCAAACATTTCCGATGTCAATAGGGTTTTTGGGATTTTTATCCCTTGACGCCGAAGGAGGGGAGGGAGTGCTTGTTCCCGAGCAGGTGGTTCGTGCTCTATTTCACCCGAACACCCTAGAGGCGGTAGACCTTTTCCCCCGGCAGTACCGTGAGCCCGTTCTCCAGAAGGACGTTTATCCCCATGTCAATATCATCAAACCTGAATATGATGATCGCGTTTTCGCCGCTTCTCTCCACAAAGGCGTACGCGTATTCAACGTTGATGTTGTTCCCCGCCAGGACCTTCGAGATGCTGTGCATGCCGCCCGGGCGATCGGGGATTTCCACTGCAACGACATGGGATCGCTTTACCGTGAACCCTTCCCCCTGAAGGGCCTTTTCCGCCGAGTCTATGTCATTCAGAATAAGCCTCAGGATACCGAAATCCGAGGTGTCGGCGAGAGAAAGCGCCCTGATGTTGATGTCTGCCTCCGCCAGTACCCTGGTTACATGCTCCAGCCCGCCGGGCTTGTTCTCAAGAAATACCGAAATTTGCTCTACCTTCATATCTGAAACTCCTTCCTGCTGTTAGAGTTCGCGTTTGTCCACGACCCTCTGCGCCTTCTCTTCGGACCGTCCCAGGCTCTTGGATCCGACCAGCTTTACCTTCGCGGTGACGCCAAGATAATCCTTGATATCTTTCGTTATACGCCGCTCGATATTCTGAAGGGTCTTGATCTCGTCGGAGAACAGATCCTCACTCATCTCAACGTGTATCTCCAGGGTGTCCAGTGACCCCTCCCGGTCCACAATAAGCTGGTAATGGGGCTCAAGGCCCTCTATTCCGAGAAGAACACTCTCTACCTGCGACGGGAATACATTGACCCCGCGTATGATAAGCATATCGTCACTGCGTCCGGATACACGGTCCATGCGCACGTGGGTCCTCCCACACTTGCACGGTTCTTCCATCAGACGGGACATATCCCTCGTCCGGTACCTGATCAGGGGAAAGGCCTCTTTGGTGAGGGAGGTAAAGACGAGCTCCCCAGTTTCGCCGTAGGGGACAGTCTCCCCTGTCACGGGGTTGATCGTCTCGACGATGAAGTGATCTTCGAAGATATGCAGACCATTTCTTCCCTCTGCGCATTCGATAGCAACGCCGGGGCCTATGATCTCAGAGAGCCCGTAAATGTCGAGTGCCTTGATGCCCAGCCGGTCCTCTATCTCCTGCCGCATCCTTTCGCTCCAGGGTTCGGCCCCAAGGATCCCCACCCTCAATCGGAGAGACCGCATATCCACCCCCATCTCTTCCCCCTGCTCCGCGAGGTAGAGGGCGTAGGAGGGGGTGCAGCAGATGGCCGTCGGTCCGAAATCCTGCAGGATCATGATCTGTTTCTTCGTGCTTCCGCCGGACATGGGGATCACGCTCGCGCCGAGTCTCTCCGCACCATAATGGGCGCCAAGCCCGCCCGTGAAAAGGCCGTAGCCGTAAGCGTTATGTATCACGTCATTGCTGGTCAGACCCGCTGCCACAAATGACCGCGCCATCAGATTCGACCACGTTTCGATATCTCTACGGGTATACCCCACGACCGTCGGTTTGCCGGTGGTGCCTGATGAAGCGTGAAGCCTCACGATATTGCTCATAGGGACAGCAAACAGGCCAAATGGGTAATTGTCCCGAAGATCCTGTTTGACTGTAAAAGGGAGTCTCCTCATGTCATCCATGGTCCGGATGTCATCAGGGGCCACGCCCGCTTCATCGAACGCCCGCTTATAGAAACCCACCGTGTGATAGACACGCTGAACCACCTGTTGGAGCCTCTTCAGCTGAAGGGCCTCCAGTGCCTCCCGGGGCAGTGTTTCGAACTCCTCGTTAAAAATCATGGTGTAACCTCCTCATCTTCGGGACTGCGCCTCGATTTCTTTCCAATATTCAAGCACACCTTTTCCGGATATGGGTCCAGGTTGTTTCTCGAAAATTGTCCTTTCCGAGATTCTTTGCCACTATTTCTACTGATCTCCTTATACTGTATTTACCGTATCCTGTCACCAGAAATACAGGTGGGTGCAGGGGTAAACAGGCCTGCTGACCGGGGCTCCGTTCTTTCAGACAATAATCCCCTGGTTTCAAAGACGGGTGTAACGGGTCCAACTCCTGCTGTTCCATGTGGAATCAATCAGGGTGGCTTCCTCATCCATGGAGGGTACGAGGCCGCACTTCAGGGCAAAATAGCGATGGACCGCGAGAGAGGGGGTCATCTCGGGGTGAAAGACCGTCACCAGGACATCGAAGCTTTCCGCAGCCGCGATATAATCATCCTGCTGGAGCAGGACATCAACATCCCTACCGACCCGGGTAATCTTCGGGGCGCGGATAAAGGTGAGGGGCATCGGGTTCGGTGCCACACGGGGGATCAAGGCCTCGGAGACAAAACTGTCCAGTTGGCTGCCGAAGGCGTTTCTTTGAATCTCGATATCGATGAGGGGGAGAAAGGGCTTTTCACCAACAACCTTGTCGGCGAGAAGGATCGCACCCGCACAGGTCCCCCAGAGTTTCAAGCCTCGCTGAAACTCATTGAATATACTGGTTTTGATTCCGAAGATGTCCAAGAGCCGTGCCAGGCAGGTGCTTTCACCCCCGGGCATGATCAGACCCGCGAGATGTGCAAGATCCGATGATTCCTTTACCCGAACGGCGTCAATGCCAAGGCGCTCCAGATGGTCAAGGTGTTCGGCGACATCCCCCTGGAGATCAAGCACGCCGATAGTGTCCCCCACTGCCTGCCTCATGGAGGTTACCATCCACGCGTTGCAAGTATCTGTGCCTCCGGAATATCGGAGATCTCGATCCCCGGCATGGCGCTCCCCAGTCCCATCGATGCCTCAAGGACCTTTGCCGGATCGTTGTAATATGCTGTCGCCTTGACGATTGCCCTGGCGCGCTTTGCCGGGTCTTCCGATTTGAAGATCCCGGATCCGACGAACACCCCGTCGCACCCCAGTTGCATCATCAGGGCCGCGTCCGCCGGCGTTGCAATACCCCCCGCCGCAAAGTTGACGACGGGCAGCCTGCCCAGCGCTCGAACCTGGAGCGCAACTTCATAGGGGAAGCCGTTGGCCTTGGCGAAAGGAGTGACTTCCTCCACCGGCATATTGGCGAGTTGTCTGATTTCACGGTTCACCGTCCGGATGTGGCGAACTGCCTCAACCACGTTTCCCGTTCCCGCTTCACCCTTGGTGCGGATCATGGCCGCCCCTTCGGCTATGCGTCGCAGGGCCTCACCCAGATTCCGCGCCCCGCATACGAAGGGAATTGCGAATCGGGTTTTATCGATATGGCACTCCTCGTCCGCGGGGGTCAGGACCTCGCTCTCGTCAATATAATCAATCTTCAGGGCCTCAAGAAGCTGAGCCTCGACAAAATGGCCGATGCGCGCCTTGGCCATGACCGGTATCGATACCGCCTCTTTGATCTGTGCAATGAGTTCGGGGTCGGACATGCGGGCGACTCCACCCTCCTTGCGAATATCCGAGGGGACGCGCTCGAGGGCCATAACCGCTACGGCCCCCGCCTCTTGGGCGATCTGTGCGTGTTCCACACTGACAACGTCCATGATAACTCCACCCTTCAACATCTGGGCCAACTGGACATTCAGCTCATATCTCTTTTTATCCACTTTCATACACCTCCCGCATTACTCCACTCGCAGCTGAAAACCAGCCCCTGCGGAGCTACTATCCACCCATGTTAGTGAAAACCACTTCGCCCGTCAAGAACAATGTTGCTCCCACCGGTGCAATATGGTTTCGCTATCTCTTGCTTGCACGAAGGGGAAAAGGTTTTATAAAGAGGGGATCACATACCCCGTGGCACGGTACGTGAAGCGTCCCTATTCCTTTGGGGGGTGAAACAGCTCAGATCTGATGATACAGCCAACACTGTATCGGTAGAGGTCTCGAAAATCTTCATCATGCAGGACGGTGTTTCGTAATTTCTTGAACTGCAGCATCCCATGGAGGGTTGAACAGTAGACGATTGCTAGGCGTCGTATCTCTCTCTCGTCTGTCTCCTTCACAACACCCTCCTTCAGGACGGTTTCAATGACCGAAAGGATCCGCTTGGCGTGTTTGTCGACCCTGGATTTCAGGCGGGAGGGAAATACAATCTCCGGAGAGGCAAGAAAATAATTTATGATATCAAAGTATTTGCGGTGTTCCTCACTAAAATCGAGATAGGCAAGCGCCATGCGCTCAAGTCTCTCCCGGGGGGGTGCCCCCCGCTCACTCTCCTCTTGTATCTTCGTGTAGAGGAGGTCAAGGCCCTCTTCCTGCAATGCCGCAAAGAGGTTTTCCTTATTTTTGAAATACAGATACAGGGTGCCGACACTCAGCTCCGCGTCTCGCGCGATCTGATTCATTGACGTGGCGTCGATACCCTTCTTGAACAACAGCCCGCGCGCCGCATCCAATATCTGTTCCCGTCTCCGTGTCTTCTCTCGTTCTCGTCTCTCTCTTGACCCCATCTCCTGTCTTTCACGGGGACCTCTTTATGCAAGGCCCAGTCTCGAAAGCGTGCCATCCAGGGGCACACCATTCCTATCCCATCCTCGCAACCGGTAGTAGCTGTCCAGCATCCCGTCCAGCTGAGCCTTTGGTACATATCTGCCCCTGCACGGACCATCCGGGACAGGCTCGTGCATGACACGGTAGGGGAGCATGGCGGTCGAGCGATTCGCACCCCTCTTCACATTGATGATGCGCTCCAGATTATATATCCTCTCGCCGATGTCTTTCAGCTCTCCCAGATCGATGTCCCACCCGGTGACAGAGCGCAAGGCCGGGATGTACGCGTCGGTAGGCCGGACCCCGAACGCCCGCTCCTGTATGAATCGGCAGATAACGAGGGAATCTCCTATCGCGGTATTGTGTTCGCTGTCGATACCGTACTGCGCCTGGTCGTCAAAACCGCCATCGGTCTCCGCATCCACATAGTTGGGACGCGCATCATGGTGACTCCCGCCGCGTGTCGAGGTTGCATAGGCGAGACCCATGCCCTGCAGCCCGCGGGCCGAATGCCCCGCCATTTCAAGACCCTGACGCGAATAAAGGAGTTTGTATGAAGCACGGCCGAGTAGCCCGGAGAGGCGTTCGGAACCGAGGGCGAGAAGCCGGCCGATCCCATCCTCCCTGAGCGCGGTCTTCTCCGCTATCTCGGACAGATTCTCCCAGCACTCAAAGGATATCTTTTCCTTGAGTTCCTCCTCGCCTATAATGTCCCTCTCCACGCATTCCGCAAGAAAGGCGAGGGTGACGCCGAAACTGATGGTATCCATCCCCATCTCATCACACATGGCGTTGCCGTTGAAAATCGACACGATATCATCATTGTCGAGCATCGACCCCATGGCATAGAGGGTCTCATATTCCGGCATCTTGACGTCCCGACCGGAGAATGCCCCCTGAGGGACCGACACAATCTTACCGCACGCCACGGGACATCCGCGGCAGGCGACGCTCTTCTTCTGGTAGTTCTCCCGTATGGTTTCACCACTGATGGCATCCGCGTGGTCGAAGGTCTCTCGCGTGTTGTTGCGGGTGCAGAGCATTCCCCTGGCGTTGATTACCTCCACCAGAAAGGGGGTCCCCATCGAACTGAGCGCCTCAGCCTTCTTCCTCACGTCGGATTGCACGGTCTTCAGGCAGGACCGGAGGGCGTCCGGATCGGCAATCACGGTCTTTTCCGTACCCGCTACCACGATCCCCTTGCAATTTTTTGCCCCCAGGACGGCACCGATACCCCCCCTCCCGGCGGTGCTCACCCGCGAACCGCTGCACATAATGCCGGCAAATACGACCCCGTTCTCCCCCGCGGGTCCGATCACCGCGCTCTCTACTCTTGTCCCCTCCCGTTCGACCAGCATCCGGTGGGTGTCTCCCGTGGACTTCCCCCACAGGTCCTTCGCGTCTCTGATAAACGTATCTCCGTCATGTATTGAGACATAGACGGGTGCCGGGGCCCTCCCCGAGATAATCACGGCGTCGAATCCGGACCTCTTCAGCATCGAGGCAAAGTCTCCCCCGAAGTTGGAATCACAGAACATCCCCGTCTGGGGCGACAGTGAGGCGAGATGCCCGCGTCCCGTGCCCCACACCGGCGATCCGGTGAAGGGACCCGTCGCGAAGACCACGATATTCTCCTCGGAGAGGGGATCCGCCATGGGGGGGACGAGGTCATGAATAAACTTCGCGGCGAACCCGTTCCCCCCCAGAAACATCCGCGCCAGAGCAGGGTCGAGGGATTTCTTCTCGATGGAGCCGCTGGTCAGATCTATTTTCAGTATGGTCTCCATGTAACCGTTCATGCCTGTTTCACCCATCAAAACTCTTCTCCGATTCTCAGCATCACCTTGATCGCCTTGCCCGGATGGATACGTTCTCTGTATACGCGGGGCAGGTCGTCCAGTTCTATGTGGTCCGTGATCAGAGGCCTTCCGTCTATCTTTCCCTCAGCCATCCACCTGAGACACCGGCTGTTTTCCTCGTGCGTGTTTGAGTATGAGCCCGTGAGCCAGACCTCCTTGAAATTGAGCACAAGGGGCATGATCTCGATGTTCTGCATGATGATACTCACCACGCAGACGGTTCCTCCCTTTGCCGCGGTGTTCAACGCCGTCTGGATGGACTCCCCCCGGCCGGAGCACTCGAATACGGTCTCAAAACCGGCGCCGTCCGTCTCATCCATTGTCCGCAGGACAGGATTCTCTTTCAGGGGATCGATGACAATATCCGCACCGAAACCGGCCGCAATCCTCCTCTTCTCCTTCACGGGCTCGGAGAGGGCGATCGGGCCGAACCCCATGACCTTCAGCAGACTGACGAGGGAGAGCCCTATGAACCCGCCCCCTATGACCAGTGCCGATCCCCCCTTGGTTTTGGAACAATATATCCCGTGGAGGGCCGCCGCGAAAGCCTCGGCAAGCGCGCCATTCTGCGAATCCACCCCCTCAGGAATCGGAATCAACATCCGCGGGTCCACTTTCAGATACTCGGCAAATCCCCCCTGGAGATCACCCAGGCCGATGGTGCGCCTGTCCGTCTGGCAGAGGTAGGGCTTCCCCATTCGGCATTCTCTGCACTTCCCGCAATAGGTGGGGCGGATGATAACCCGGGACCCTGTTTTCACATCCCGCACATCCCTGCCCACATCCGCAACCGTGCCGCTCACCTCGTGGCCGATTATCGTCCCATCCTTCAGGGTTCCGCTCTCGATTATCGAGTGATCCGAACCGCAAAATCCCGTATTAACTACCTGTATCAGAACCTCGTTCGGACCCAGCTGCGGAACGGGAACGTCACGGACCGCAAGCTGTTCAATCTTGTCATACACGACGGCCTTCATGGTGTCCCCTTTACATGACATAGTGGCCCCCAAGGGTTCCGAAGACGAGTATCGAGATGCCGACGCACAGCGCAGCCACAAAGGTCATCACCACGCCGGCCTTCGCCATATCCCTGATGGCAAAGTACCCCGCCGAGTACGGTATGACATTTGTCGGTGTCTCGGTGACCAGGATAAAGGCCAGGGATGAGGTGAATGCCGCCGGTGCGCAGATAATCCAGGGGTTTATGTTCAGGTCCGCCGCCAGTGCAATCAGGAGGGGGATGATAATGGTCCCCGTCACCGTATTGCTCGAAAACGCCAGATGGAGGAGGCTTACCCCGAGAACGATGACAAACACCCTCAGGAATCCCGGGAGCTGAATGATCGGTCCCAGGAATATCCATGACAGCCATCGCGCGGCGCCGGTGTTGTACACGACCATGCCGATCGATATCCCCGCGCAGATCAGGACGATCCCCCCCCAGTCGACGTCTTCCTGTGCCGCTCTCCAGGGCATCACCTCGATCCCGGGAAGAAACAGCAGGATGGCCCCGCACAGGGCGATGGCCTGCATCGGCATATCGACCCGTCCCCCTGTCACATCTCTGATAAGGGGGGTGGTAACCCACGCGCAGATCGTCATCAGGAATATGGCGAGCGTCCACCCCTCTTTTCGTGTAAGGGGACCGATATCAGAAAGTTTTTCCCGTATTTCTTCTCTCTCTATGGGGACCCTCTCGATCTCGGGGGGGAAGATGGTCGTGATCACCAGCCACCCGGCCGGTATCATCAGAAGGGTGGCGGGAAGCCCCATGCTCATCCATGTGATGAAATCGACATCGACATGGGCAAGTTCCTTCAGAAAACCGATCGTGAGGGGATTGGGGCCGCACCCCGCCGGTGTCGCAATACCCCCGAAAAGGGGCCCCCAGGCGCAGGAAATCATCAGCCCCTTTCCAAAGTTGCTCTCCAGGGGCGTGACCCCCGACTGCCTGAGGATGGCAACTCCCAATGGCATGAGGATCGCCGCCACCGCCATGTCGGTAATCCACATGGAGAGAAGGGCGCCGACAATAAGAAACCCGAGTATGACCATCCTGGTTCTGGTCCCCATGATGGAGAGTATCAGATAACTCAACCTGGTTCCCATGCCGGAACGGGTAAATGCGGAGGAGAGCACCAGGACGCCGATAAAGAAGGCTATGATCGGGTTACCGAACCCCAGTATGATGATCTGTTTGAATCCCTCTATCCCGAAAACGGGGATCAGGAGCATGATGAGAAGCGCTGTGATACTGAAGGGTATCACCTCAGTTATCCACAGGACAACCGCCGCGACAAGCAGGGCCATGATGGCCTTCGCGTTCCAGGAAAGGGGTACCAGTTCACCCCCCCTCTCCAGGGGATCGGGGGATGGCAGGAGCATGATCACCGCCATCAGGACAAAGGCGAACAAAAAGAATCCCATCTTGTACGTAAAGGAACGGGGGTCCTTCTGTAGTACACCTCCCCCCCTGGTGCTTGTCTCAGGCCTTTTCCCGCGCTCCATGTCTTCAATCCCTTTCCCGAACGTGATGTATTCGTAAAAAGTCGAATCTCCCCTCCACGTATTCACCCTCACCCCAACCCTCTCCCATCGAGGGAGAGGGAGCTTTATGAGCTTTTTACCAAACTATCAACGTTCATAATTCAACATTGTTCTCTCACTCCGCCTTATACGCGCCCAGGCTTGCCAGCGCCACGCTGCCGGGGCTTATAACTGTTGGATCGGTCATCACGTTGATGCAGGTGGTCACCCCCGAGGCAAACGCCTCCTCCAGGGCCGGGCGGATGTCATCGGGCTTTTCAACATACATCCCTTTGCCGCCCAGCGCTTCGACCAGCTTGTGGTAATTCACCTTGCCTATATGCGTGCCATCTTTTATGGCATGGCCGATCCTCAATTCCTGGCTGTGTTTTATCATTCCCCATCCGAGGTCATTGCTGATCACCACGACGATGGGGAGTTTCCTCCGTATGGCAATCTCAAACTCCATAAAATTAAACCCCACCGATCCGTCTCCAATAATGAGACAGACCCGCTTGTCGGGATTGAGCAGCTTGGCCGCGTTGGCATACGGGATCCCGACGGCAAGGCACCCATACAAACCGGAGTCGAGGTAATGCCCGGCCCTTCTGACCGTCCTCGTCATACCCATCCAGATCTGCGTGTCGCCCCCGTCGGCCACGACGATATCATCATCCCTGTCCATGAAGTCGTTCACCTCTTTTGCAAGGCGCATCGGATGTATGGGCACCGTGTCGCTCTCCCAGTCAGGTGTCGACTGAGCCCTCCCATCCTCCCTGGCCGTCTCCACCGTCGCGACCCACCCACTGAATTTTTTCTTCAATGCCTCCCCTGAACTTTTTAGAGTTACCACCCGGTTGCACTCTTTCAGAAAGGCCCCGATATCACTCATGACCGCAAGGTCCACGGAACGGTTTCTCCCTATCTCCTCCGGCTCGATATCCACCTGAACGATCTGTGCCTCTTTGTCGAAGATCTCCCCGAATATGTAAAAGAGCCCCATTCTCGCGCCGAGGAATATGATCAGATCGGTCGTCATGTTTGTGAGCAGAGCCGCTCCGGGGCGTATCGGCAGGGATGATTCAAAGCAGAGCGGGTGGGTATCGGGGATGGTTCCCCTCCCCAGTGACGATGTAAAGGCGGGAATGCCGGTATGCTCTACAAAACGGACCAGTTCTTCCCCGGCATCGGAATACCAGGTGCCGCTCCCTGCAATGATGATCGGCCGTTCCGCCCGTTCGATCATCCCCATCATCTCATACACCTTATCCGTATCGACCGGGCGCGAGTCGATATCGGTGTGTATCTTTTTGATCTTTCCGAGATCCGCCTCCCCATTCAATACATCGACCGGCAGTTCGAGATAGACCGGCCCGGGGCGCCCGCTTGCCGCGGTTCGATAGGCAAGGTCCATAAATTCGGGAATCCTTTCCGGGTTGTAACAGACGAAGGCCTTTTTCACCATCGAGCTTATAACGGGGAGTTGGCACATCCCCTGCAGATCGAGTTTCTCCGCCGACTCAAGCCCGACGCAACCGGAGATAAGGACCAGCGGAGAGTTTGCCATGCGGGCGTTGGCAATCCCCGAGAGCGCATTGGTAAATCCGGGGCCCGCCGTGACCATCGCGGTGCCGGGTTTGCGTGTCATCCGCCCCCACGCCTCCGCCATAAAGACCGCCGCCTGTTCGTGGCGCGTATCGAACAGCTGAACGCGTGAGCCCTCAAGATACTGGTAGATCGGTGTTATATGACCGCCGCTTATCGTGAAGATATACTCGATTCCCCTTTCGATAAGGGCCTCAGCCGCCAACTGCCCACCTGTTATTGGTCCCATGCCATTATCCTCCATTCCTATAATTCCATCAATTGACCGCCTGTTACATTGACCGCCTGCCCGGTAATATACGATGATTCATCGGACGCGAGCCACGCCACAAGGTTTGAAACCTCCCGGGGCGTACCGATACGTCCCAGGGGGATCGTTTCGCACATCACCTGTTCACGCTCCTCAACGGAGGTTCCGTACACCTGCGCCTCAAGGCCGAAGCGCCATTTTTCCAGATCCGTCATGATCTGCCCCGGGCAGATCGCGTTGACGCGGATGCGCGCCCCGGCAAGTTCCGTCGCCATCACCCTGGTAAGCATAATTACCCCCGCCTTGGCTACCGCGTAGGCGCCGTTGAACAGGGGGGGCTTTTTCCCCGCCCTGGATGCCGTGTTTATGATGCTTCCTCCCTCCGTCATCAGGGGGATGATCGCCCGTGAAACCCGGAAGGTCCCGTGGAGGTTGACATCTATGGTTCTCATCCACGCATCCTCATCGTAGGTATGAGCCGCATTGGGCACACCGAAGGACGCACCGGCATTATTGCAGAGGACGTCAACCCGATCAAATCGCTTCGCTATCGTATCGACCATCCGGCCGATTGATCCATTGTCGGTGATGTCGACGTCGATGGCCAGGGCCTTCACGCCGAAACGATCGGCGAGGTCTTCGGCTATGGCCTCCATCTCCTCCCAGGTCCCTGTCCGGACCATGTCGCCGGAGGAGACCTTCCCGAGATCGGCGATCACGACATTCGCCCCGCAGGAGGCCAGTTTTTCAGCAATAGCGTACCCGATGCCTGACCTCTTTCCCGATCCGGTAACAACCGCCGTCTTCTTTTCCAAATCTTTATACACAATCAGCCTCCCTCCGATGCTTCGCCATGAATATCCTTCACCCGATGAATACTATTCATTATGGGCGCGCCTGTCAACGGTTTTTAGTCGCGATTCCTGCGTAACGGTGTGGTGATTATTCCATTGACACACCGAGCCATCCTCCTTATACTTCCATATAAAATCAACATTTTATACAAGGGGGAAATTCAGAACTTCAAAAGGAGGGGCCAATATGGATGCAGCGGCTGTAGATCAGATCAGGCTTAACTTGAATCCTCAGGGTGTCTTTGTGCTTAATATGGCAATCGGGCTGATGATGTTAGGGGTTGCCCTGGACCTCAAGTTGGAGGACTTCAAGCGGGTTATTGTATCACCGAAGGCGCCGGGCATCGGGCTGGGCGCCCAGTTTATCCTGCTCCCGGCCTTCACGTTCCTGCTTATTCTCCTCATCCGACCCCAGCCCTCCATAGCACTGGGAATGATTTTGGTGGCCGCATGTCCGGGGGGTAATCTCTCGAACATTATTACCTATCTGGCCAAGGGGAATTGCGCCCTGTCTATCAGCATGACTGCTGTTTCCACGGCCGCGGCCATTGTGATGACACCCCTCAACATTGCCGTATGGGGCAGTCTCAACCCTGCAACTGCCGAGATTTTGAGAAGTGTCAGTCTCAGTCCCATGGATGTGTTCACTACTATCTTTATGATCCTGGGTATTCCTCTCGTCGTTGGCCTCACCCTGTCGCGTATTTTCCCCACACTTGCAGACAGGGTCAGACGTCCGTTCAAAATCTTTACCCTCGTCTTTTTTATTGCTATCGTCTGCGGTGCCCTGGCGGCAAACTGGGATATCTTCCTCAAGGTCATCGGACTGGTTGCCCTCTTCGTCTTTATCCATAATGCCTTGGCCCTCAACCTGGGATACTGGTCGGGACGGCTTTTCAGACTCGGTGAAGCGGATTCGCGGGCCGTTTGTATCGAAGTCGGGATTCAGAATTCCGCCCTCGGACTTGTCCTGGTCTTTAATTTTTTTGAGGGCCTGGGGGGGATGGCCATCCTTGTGGCATGGTGGGGAATCTGGCATATCATCGCCGGTCTGATTACCGCTTTTATATTTAATCGACGAAAACTGCCGACGGATCAACAGGTTCAAGAGGTGGAATGTGAGACAGCCTTCTGATACGAGGGCGGTGTGTGAAAAAATCACAGTAATATTCCATGGGGGATTCTGATGCTTGAGCTCAAGAGAGGGTCTTGATGCCAAAACGGCACATCTCCCTGTCATTCTGACGTGCCGTAACGGTTGATTCCATAAAAAAACGGGCCCCGCTGCATTGCAGCGGGACCCGCTTCTCTGATGTTTATGTGTGGAGGGATCTGTTACTTCTTCGCCCTCTTTCTCAGTTCGGCCGGATAGACATAATTTCCCGGTTTACCCCATCCGATTTTCTCGCCAAGCCCCTCATTCTCCTTGCAGGAGCCTCCCAGGTACACGATCTTCCCGTCGTCCTGGAATTGAGCCATGACCTGTATAAATTTACCAGGATAGGTTTTGTACAGGGGATCGGCCGGATCGACTCTGATCTTGGAGTGGAAGAAGGGTTTTA
>Ga0075124_10000777_pt1 | contig 14806 bp, 13 predicted proteins | sample AntAceMetag02UKS_FD_69809 | JGI IMG/M metagenome (GOLD analysis project Ga0075124, IMG submission 69809) | Saline lake microbial communities from Ace Lake, Antarctica - Antarctic Ace Lake Metagenome 02UKS | ecosystem: Environmental > Aquatic > Non-marine Saline and Alkaline > Saline | place... | reverse complement strand
TGTTCGGTTTACTAATCTGGCGCGGGTTTGTGATCGCCAGGAACGCACCCGATCAATTGGGGTCCCTCCTGGCGTTTGGATTGACCTCCTGGATCGGATTAGAAGCCTTGATGAACATGGCCGTGATCGTCGGGCTGCTCCCCTTCACCGGGAACGCCCTGCCGTTCATCAGTGCGGGCGGCTCAAGCATGCTGGTCACCATGACGTCCATTGGAATTATTATGAACATATCAAAAGCATCGGTTAAGCAATCTTCATCGGAAAGGAGTTCTCACAGTGCGGTTGTTGATCTGCGCCGGCGGAACGGGCGGGGGCGTGTATCCCGCCGTAACCGTTCTTGAAGCGCTTGCGCTTGACAAAGAATCAGTCCTGTGGATTGGCAGTCAAGGCGGTATGGAGGAGACATTGGTAACCAGACAAGAGATCGCCTATCAATCAATCCCTGCGGCAGGTGTGCATGGTGTTGGATTGAAGAGACTTCCGAGCAACATCTGGAAGCTTTTCAAAGGTTTCATATCCTCCCTGCGCATCTTGCGGGAGTTTAACCCCGATGTCCTACTCTTCACCGGCGGCTATGTCGCCTTCCCTATGGCTGTTGCTGCTGTATGCAAGCCTTCGCTGCTCTATGTGCCAGATATTGAGCCAGGGCTTTCACTGAAAGCCTTAGCCCGGTTCGCAGACCGGATTGCACTCACGACAGAGACCTCGCGGAAATATTTCCCCAACCCATCCAAGCTGACCGTTACAGGATATCCGGTTCGCCCTGGATTGAAGGATTGGACTCGCTCGGAGGCACTTGATTACTTCAACTTCGATCCCAGCATCCCGACAGTGATGATTGCTGGTGGAAGCAAGGGCGCACGCTCCATCAACACAGCCCTTATGAACATCCTTCCCCAGCTTCTCGAACAGTTGCAGGTGATCCATCTCAGCGGTCATTTGGACTGGGAAGCCATTGATGCAAAAGCAAAACAACTCTCACCTCAGCAGGCTGAACGCTATCAAGCTTTCCCATATCTGCATGAAATGGGCGCTGCGCTGGCTGCGGCAGACCTGGTCATCTCCAGGGCTGGCGCATCAACATTGGGGGAATACCCCTTGTTTGGACTCCCAGCTATCCTGGTGCCCTATCCCTACGCCTGGCGTTACCAGAAGGTCAACGCCAGCTATCTTGAGGACCACGGCGCAGCAGTGGTCATCCGGGATGAAAACCTGGAATCAGAATTGCTCACTCAAATCCAAACGCTTATTTCGAACACCGATCGTTTGTCCCAGATGAGTCAGGCGATGGCATCCCTGGCAGCACCATCAGCTGCGGATGAAATTGCCAGGATACTGCACAAGATGGTTGGTGAGCCAGGGAATGGAGCGACATTATGATCAGTTTATCTGTACTTTTCTGGATGTTCATCGTCTTCTTTGCCCTTATCGGTGCCATGCGTGGATGGGCGAAAGAGATCCTTGTCACTGCAGGAGTGATCGTGGCAGTTTTTGTGATCACCATCCTCGAATCCTTCATTCCATTTATCCGTGATTCAATCACACCTCAAACCCGATTTTGGATCAGGATTGCTGTACTCGCCGGGTTGACTTTCTTCGGATATCAAGGTCCGAACATCCCCCGCCTGGTTGAAAGCGGTAAATTCATCCGCGATAGGTTCCAGGATGTCTTATTGGGACTCTTCCTGGGTGCTGTCAATGGCTATATGATCTTCGGCACAGCCTGGTATTACCTTGCTGATGCAGATTATCCTTTTGACTGGATCACTGCACCTAATGAATTGACCGAGGCTGGCATGCAGGCATTAGAATTGCTAGAGATTCTGCCCCCCCAATGGCTTGTGACGCCGTTGGTTTATATCGCTGTAGCAGTAGCATTCGTCTTTATTCTGGTGGTGTTCATCTGATGAAACATATTCACCTGATCGGGATCGGCGGGACAGGTCTTTCCGCCATCGCCCGAGTACTCCTCGAAAAAGGTTTTACCGTCAGCGGTTCTGATCGCACCGAATCGTCATTGTTCAACGCGCTCACAACTGCCGGCGTACACACCTTTCTTGGGCATGCAGGTAACCAGGTCATCGGGGCAGACCTCGTGATCCGTTCCTCAGCTATCCCGGATGACAATCCGGAAGTCCTCGCCGCCCACAACGCAGGAATCCCCGTGCTGAAGCGGTCTGAATTCCTGGAGGAATTGACCCAGGGCAAAGACATCCTGGCAATCGCCGGCAGCCACGGAAAGACGACCACAACCGCCATGTTGATCTGGGTGCTTGACCAGTTGGGTACGGACCCCAGCTTCATTTCTGGGGGGATGGTCAACCAGCTTGGATGCAACGCTCGCGCTGGCGAAGGCGTTTACTTTGCGATTGAAGCGGATGAATACGACTACATGTTCCTTGGACTCTCACCGAAAGTCGCGGTTGTAACCAACATCGAACACGATCATCCGGATTGCTTCCCAACACCGGCAGATTATCGTGCAGCGTTCAAATCCTTCCTGACCCGTGTCCGTCCGGATGGTCTGGCATTGATTTGCAGAGACGATCCCGAAGCCAGGTCGCTGATGAATGAAATGGTCGGCTCCAAGGTGAACCTCCTGAGCTACGGCGCTTCCACAGACACGGATTACCGTGCGGAGGAGACCGCCTTCGTGGACGGATTCCCCCAGTTCAGATTGCTGCACAAAACTGGTCTGTCCGATACTGAAGACCTGGGGATGGTCAGGTTGCGCGTGCCGGGACGCCACAATGTCTTGAACGCGACTGCTGTTCTTGCGGTGACCCACCAGCTGGGGTTATCCTTGCCTGATTCAATCAATGCGCTCAGTGCTTTCACCGGCGCAGGACGGCGATTTGAAGTCCTGGGAAGTGAAGGTGGCGTGACCATCATTGATGATTACGGACATCACCCCACTCAGATCGCTGTGACCCTTGAAGCTGCGCGTTCCCGCTATCCGCAAAGCAGGTTGTGGGCAGTCTGGGAACCCCATACCTATTCAAGGACACAAGCACTCGAAGATGCATTTATTCAATCACTCTCAAAGGCAGACCAGGTCATTGTGCTGAAGATTTACGCTGCCCGTGAAGCGGATCCTGGTTACTCTGCGGAAAAGATTGCCGCTGCGCTGCCGGATGAAAAAGCATGGTACTGCGCTGATTTTGATACAGCCAGCAAACTCCTCCTGAATAAACTGGCGTCAGGCGACGTCGTGGTGACCTTTTCAGCAGGTGAAGCAACCAAGATCAACCGAGTAGTCCTGGATGGTCTGAAAAAGAAGTCTAAGGAAGATAGAGATTGATTAGGAAATGACGCAGATACCAATGAACGAACTCAGGAACGCCTTTGGCACCCGCCTGCAGGAAAACATCAGCATGGCGAACTATACAATGGCGCGCGTTGGTGGGAAAGTGCCCGCGTTAATCTCCATCCATACACTGGAAGACCTGGCTGCGGCAGCCCAAACGCTCTGGGATCTATCAATCAATTTCCTTGTCCTTGGCAGCGGCTCAAACATCCTGGTCAGCGATAGTGGACTGGACTTTGTCATCCTGCATAATCGGGCGCACAACATGAAGATCGACTCAAAATCCGATTCGCCCAGTATCTATGCCGAATCCGGCACGATCCTGGGAACGGTCGCCCGGCAGTCCGCATTGCGTGGGTTGAGTGGGATGGAATGGGCTGCTCCAATACCTGGCACAATTGGCGGCGCAGTCTACGGCAACGCTGGTGCACATGGGAGCAATATTCAATCCAGCTTGAAAATGGCAAAAATCTTGCACGAAAAAGGGGGCATTGAAGACTGGCCGGTTGAGAAACTGGCCTATGAATACCGCAGCAGCATCTTGAAACGAGAAAAAATGCCTGTCGTGATCCTTTCTGCGGTCTTCAATGTTGTTAAGTCCAGCCGTGACGAGGCCTGGGAGAAGATTAATACTTTCCAGGCACATCGGAAGGAGACCCAACCGCCCGGCGCATCAATGGGTTCTATGTTCAAGAATCCCCCTGGCGACTTTGCTGGACGATTGATCGAAGCTGCAGGCTTGAAAGGAAAGCGCATAGGACGGGCGATGATCAGCCCAATCCATGCAAATTTCATCATCAATCTTGATGGCGCAGCAGCACAGGATATCTGGAAATTGATGAGGATCGCTCAGGACACTGTCAAGGATAAGTTCGGCGTTGTCCTGGAACCTGAAATTGAACCGATAGGTGAATTTATTAATGGATAAGAAAATCAAACTTGGCATTATTTATGGTGGACGGTCCGGAGAGCACGAAGTCTCCTTGATGTCTGCCGCTTCTGTACTTTCCGTCATCGACCGAGAAAAATTCGACGTGGTCGAGATCGGGATCACACGGCAGGGTCAGTGGTACGTTGGTGAGAACCTTTGGACGAAACTCCAGCATGAACGCTATGATGGTCTGCTTCCTGCGATTTTCCTGCCCTCCCCGCAGGAGCCAGGGATTTATACGAGAGAAAATGGCAAGATGGTGCTTTACGCATCGCTTGATGTTGTCTTTCCCGTCATGCATGGCACCTACTGCGAAGATGGCACCTTACAGGGCTTACTTGAGCTGGCGGATATTGCTTATGTCGGCGCTGGCGTTCTGGGTTCCGCTGCATGTATGGATAAGGGCCTTTTCAAAGATGTGATGATCGCTAACGATATCCCGACCCTGCCCTATAAGGTCTTCAACCGGACCGAAATCGAAACTGGTCTGGATGCCTGTCTGGAAAGCGCAGAGGCAGTTGCCCCTTATCCGCTTTTTACCAAGCCGGCGAACCTGGGTTCTTCGGTTGGGATCAGCAAATGCACCAGCCGAAGCGATCTTATGGAAGGCATCATGCAGGCAGCGACCTATGATCGGCGGATACTGGTTGAAGAAGGGGTTGATAAGGCTCGCGAGGTCGAGGTCAGTGTCCTGGGGAATGAGGACCCTGCAGCGTCTGTCCCAGGCGAAATCGTGCTGAAGGATATTTTCTACACCTACGCCGAGAAGTATATCAACGACACAGCGGATCTCTTGATCCCAGCGCAGATTCCCGACGGCCTTGCAGATGAGATCCGGGAGCTTGCAATTCGAGCCTATAAAGCGACAGATTGTGCAGGTATGGCAAGAGTGGATTTCCTGATCAACCGTGAGACCGGGGAGTATTTCCTCAATGAAATCAACACGATCCCCGGTTTCACGAAGATCAGCATGTACCCCAAGCTGTGGGAAGCCTCAGGCTTACCCTATGCTGCATTGATCGAACAACTGATTGACCTCGCGCTGGAAAGAAAAGTGCAGCGCGATAAGACAGAAAGAGAGTATCGGAGCTAGTATGGCAAACCGCCAGGCGGATGAGAAAAGCCGGGCAGAGCAGATAAGAGCCCGCAGGCAGAAGAGCCGCAAGGAAACCCGAACGAATCCCTTCGGGAACAGCGCATCGCGCAAGAAAACGATCAACAGCGCGACCGTTTCACGCCGCCCTTCATCAACCGCGCCGGTAGTGAACCGTAAACGCCGTAAGGTCCATGTTCCTCTGAAGTCAAAAGGCGCAGAATTACAACTACCTGCCTTCCTGAGGCTCAAATTTGGTTGGCGTGCCATCTCAGGCGCAATCTTCGTTCTCTCCCTGGTTGTCATCATCTGCTTCTCCAACCTCAGCACCTTTGAGGTCAGCGCTGTCAACCTGGAAGGCGCAGACCGATTGAGTGGAGAAGAAATCTTATCAAAAGTGGGCCTGATTGGTGACTCAATCATTACTGTTCAACCTGAAGTGGTCAAAGCCAGTGTGGAAGCTAGTTTTCCCAGCCTGAGCAGCGTTGACGTCTCTGTTGGACTGCCAGCGTCCGTCTCGATTCAGGTGACGGAGCGGCTGCCACTTGTGCTCTGGCAGTTTGAAAATGCTTCTTACTGGATAGATGCAGAAGGCATTCTCTTCACCCCACACGGGGAAGCGGAGGTCCTTCTGACCGTCAGCGCCAGCGCCTATCCACCAGCAGCGCCTGATCCGGTAGTCACAGAAGAAGAAATTGAAGAAGAGAACGCTGAAGGGTCAGAAGAGTCACCGACCGCAGGTAAACCAGCGACATCCCGGACAACACCCGAATTCGTCCAGGGTATTCTTGCATTGAAGGCGTACATCCCGGAAGGAAGCATGCTTCAATATGACCCCAAATTCGGTCTTGGCTGGCAGGACCCAAATGGCTGGATGGTGTATTTTGGAAAAGACATTACAGAAATGGATCTCAAACTAAAGGAATATCAAACTATTGTGGAGACCCTGAGTGCACAAAACATCGTCCCAGCGTTGATCAGCCTTGAATTCATTGATGCACCGTTTTATCGATTGGAGCATTGAGTATGGACGAACCAATTATTGTTGGAATTGATATTGGAACCAGTAAAATTTGCACCTTGGTTGCCAGGATTGAAGATGGCAGCAATTTACGCATTCTTGGCGTGGGGATCGAACCTTCACAGGGGCTTCGGAAAGGTACCGTTGTTGACCTCAATACCGCTGCACTGGCAATCTCACGCTCAATTGAAAAAGCAGAACGGACATCTGGATTCGAGATCAACGCGGCGCTTGTCAGCCTGGCGGGGTCGCATGTCTCTTCAATCAATAGCCGCGGCGTCGTCGGAATCACAGGTGGGATCGTTGACCTCGAGGACATCGACCGGGCATTGGATGCAGCACAGGCTGTCGCGATCCCCCACAACCGGGAGATCATCCATGTGATCCAAAGGGGCTTTGTGATTGACGGGCAGGATGGGATCCGTACTCCGATCGGGATGCACGGCTACCGCCTGGAGGTGGAAGCTCACATCATCACCGCCTCCGCTTCAACCGTTGAGAACCTGCGCCAATGTGTAGGCGCATCAGGGATCGAGGTTTCGCAGTTCGTCCTCAACCCGCTGGCTTCTGGAGAGGTCGTCCTCTCGGAAACAGAACGGCAGATGGGGGTTACGGTTGTGGATATCGGCGGTGGGACGACCGACATGGCGATCTACATTGATGGCGATGTCTGGCATACGATGGTCCTGGCGGTTGGCGGCAACCATGTCACCTCTGACATCGCCCACGGGCTTCGTCTGCCCATCTCGCAGGCGGAAGAAATCAAACTCAAATTCGGTCATGCAATGCAGTCAGAGGTCAATCCAGAAGAACAGTTCACAGTTCGCAGCTTTGGGGTTGACACACCAGCAAGGGTTGACCGGCTTGAATTGGCGAACATCATTGAAGCCCGGATGGAAGAGATCTTCTATCTTGTCCTGCAGGAGATAAAACGCTCCGGTTACGATGGACTGCTGCCGGCGGGTGTTGTTCTCACCGGTGGATCCTGTCTGCTTCCCGGCTGCCGTCAGCTGGCGTCACAGGTCATGGGGCTGCCAGCCCGGATCGCCAAACCCTCTAACCTGATAGGGTTGACCGACCAGCTAAATTCACCTGCTTATTCAACCAGTGTCGGCTTATTGGAATGGGCATTATTAATGAGTGAAACAGGTCAATACATTGACCGCCACGGACCAAAACAACATAAGAATTGGTCTGAACAACTTAAGGATCTGCTCAGGCGATTAATACCCTGAGATTATCTGCATCATTTATTGTCTAGCATGCATCAAGAAGAGGAGTTTATGATGGATAAAAATCAACTACCAGAGTCATTTGCAAGAATAAAAGTCGTAGGAATCGGCGGCGGTGGTTGCAATGCCGTCAACCGGATGATCGACGAAGGGATTACCGGCATCGAGTTCATCGGTGTGAATACCGATGCCCAGGCGCTGCAGTTCTCCAAAGCCAAGGTTCGTGTGCGGATTGGCGATGAATGCACGCACGGCCGCGGTGCAGGCGGCGACCCGCGAGTCGGCCGCTTATCAGCGGAGGAATCTGCAGAGGAACTGTACGAAGTGCTTAAAGGCAGCGACATGGTCTTCATCACGGCTGGATTAGGTGGTGGGACCGGTACAGGGGCTGCCCCTGTCGTCGCACAGATCGCCAAAGAAATCGGTGCGTTGACCATTGGCGTCGTGACCCGTCCCTTCACTTTCGAAGGCACCCACCGGTCGAAATCAGCCGAACAGGGCACAACAGCGTTAAAAGAGCATGCGGACACACTCATTATCATCCCGAACGACCGTCTGCTCCAGATCGTGGACAAACGGTCAAGTTTGCAGGATGCCTTCAAGATTGCCGATGATGTCCTTCGCCAGGGCATCCAGGGCATTTCGGAACTCATCACCGTACCAGGTCTGATTAACCTGGATTTCGCGGATGTGCGCACGATCATGTCCGAAGGCGGTGCCGCGTTGATGGCGGTCGGTCAGGCAAGCGGAGAAGACCGTGCAGTAAAAGCTGCGGAACAAGCCATCTCGAATCAGTTATTGGATGTGACCATAGATGGCGCCCGTGGTATTTTGTTCAACGTGACAGGTGGTGAGGGCCTGAAACTCTTTGAAGTCAACCAGGCTGCCGCGATCATCAAAGAGACCGCTCACCCGGATGTGAACCTGATCTTCGGTGCAGTGATTGATGAAAACATGGGCGAAAACCTGCGGATCACCGTCATTGCGACCGGATTTGAGGGGAACAGTATGAGTAATTCAATGGAAAAGGTGGAAGCCCGCAATAGTGCCTACGCCAGGCAAAGACCTTTGCCCAGTATGCTGGATAAAACAGAGTATGAAGGCGAGGAAGTATCTGTTCAAAGCAACCCCTCACATGCGTACGAATTTCCCACCCGGATAAACACCGAGGATCTGGATGTGCCGGCGTTCCTGCGCAAACGAAGCCAAAATTAAATATTTGCTTTATGAGAACCTAATCTCATAATGCTCCTCAGATCTATGATGCTGTCTTTAGTGGTTGGGTAGTGCCCCAAGGAACTGGTATGCTTGGGGCACGCCCAAGAACAAGCCCGGATCCGGGATTATCCTCATCCATCTGGTTTTGGAAATCTTCACCTCTTAGATGGTCAATCCAAGTCTGGTCAGGAAAGCCCGACTCCGTTCGATAACTTCCACATCCTCCGCCAGGTTCAACACTTCTTCAGCGAGAGGTTCACAATCTGCTCTCCGGAGGTGACCCATGACCTGTTTGATCACCGGGATTTCGATGGGCTTCAAAGATCTCCGCTTCATCTTTCCCCGGACGGCTGCCAACATTCTCTTTTAATCCCAGGAGCTCAGCTTGACTCTCATGACAAGCTTGCATCAGACGTTCAACTTCCACATCCTCGTTTCCGACAGAATATTGCGGTATTTCTAAAGCTGCTTTCTTGACAATAACAGTCATGCCATGGGCAAGTCCGGGTGCAGCAGGAATCCCTGTCAACACAGTCCTTTTTTTAATCTCAATGGATCTGCTTCCTCAATCCGACATACTTTCAGTACTGCCGTATAAATACCAACTTGGCAAGAACTGCTGAAAGTTGAGTGATAGGCAACGATAATCTCCCTTAAAACATGGGGGGCTTCTTCATCATTTTACCAACATATCAACACAGCAATTCTTCACGAGGACCAATAAAGACCTTTTGTAATCAAACATGGGTGAAAGCTGGATTCTCACCTGAATCGGAATAAATTAATCTTTCCCTCATGTCAGAGAACTGCAGCATCCATTACAAATTAATCTTTCAGCGGCTTAATGTTAACAATTGGCTTTTTTGAAGATTTTTTAAGAAAGATATGCGAATCATTTATTGATTCGCATTTGCTCCTATGTTACAATGAAAATCTACACGATTTGTAGGGGGTATAGAATAGCTAACCCCTACATATAGGGGGACGTTGCGATAAACTAACTATTGTTGATTGAAGGGTTTTAATGCTTTGTCCATTTTGCCAGCATAATAAATCCAGAGTCGTTGACACCACAAAAGAAGCCCCAGGGGGTATTCGCCGCAGGCGAGAATGTCTTAAATGTGGTGCCCGGTTCAGCACACTTGAACGCGCTGTTTTAGCAACGCCCTTACTTGTTAAACAGGATGGCACCCGTGAAGAGTTTGACCGGGATAAACTCATGCATGGGATCCGCATCGCATGTGCCAAGAGGCCTGTATCAGCTGCGGACATTGAACGACTGATTGGGGAAATCGAATCAACGCTGCAGCGCAAGGGAAAATCTGAAGTCTCATCTCGTGTTGTCGGGGACATGGTGATTAAAAACTTGAAAGAATTGGATTTTATCGCCTACATTCGTTTTGCCATTGTCTATTTACAGCTTGATGATCTGCAAGCCATCCGTACAGAAATTGACAGATTACTAACTGAAGAATCTTAATCGTACAAGGAGTCATCCATGTCAGAACATAATGGTCCTGAATCGACCGGTTTATTAGCAACACCTCCTATCCCTAAGGGTCTCCAGGCCATCAAACTCAGCGACAACTCACGTCAGGTCCTCGCCAAACGATATCTCCGGAAAGGTAAGGATGGCTTTCCTATTGAGACCGTGGAAGAAATGTTTTGGCGGGTGGCGTATCACATTGCTAAAGTTGAGAAAATTTGGGATCAGGATATCAAAGTTCAGGCAAAAAAGTTCTATCGGATGATGACTGACAAAAGGTTCTTCCCTAATTCACCCACATTCACTGGCGCGGGCACCTCTCTGGGTCAATTAGCCGCTTGCTTTGTCCTCCCAATCTCCGATGATATGGGTCGTAAAGATGATGGTATTTTCACAACCCTGCGAAATGCTGCATTAATCCAACAGACAGGCGGAGGGAATGGTTTCAGCTTTTCCCGTTTACGTCCATCTGGCGCACGAGTAAAATCTTCCGCAGGACAGGCAACCGGACCAATTGGGTTCTTGCGCGTCTATGATCAAGCCTTTGGAGAGATCGCTCAAGGGGGAACACGCCGAGGTGCGAACATGGGCGTCCTTCGCGTGGACCACCCGGACATCGAGCATTTCATCACCTGTAAAACAGATGAGAATGCAATCACCAATTTTAATATTTCAGTCGGGATCACAGATGATTTCATGCAAGCAGTCCAGACAGATCAGGATTGGGCTCTGCGTTTCCCGGATGAGAAGGTGCCGGCGTATCAAGACTTCAACGGGGACCTGGATGATGCTGTAGAAATGGACCTGCCCATCAGGACCTATAAGATTGTGAAAGCTCGCGATTTATTTGAGAGGATCGTTACCCAGGCGCATCACAACGGCGAGCCTGGCGTACTCTTCCTTGATACAGCCAACCGTGACAACCCAGTACCGCATTTATACCGGTTGGAATCCACCAACCCGTGCGGTGAACAGTGGCTCGGACCTTATGAGAATTGCTGCCTTGGTTCAATTAACCTTGCCCAGCATTTCGGTCCGGACCAGACGGTTGATTGGGAAACACTGCGGGAAACTGTGGAACTGGCTACTACATTCCTGGATGATGTCGTTGATGCCAACGCGTACGTTCCAGCAGTTCCCCAATTGGAGAAGGCAGCAAAGGATTGCCGGCGGATTGGATTGGGGATCATGGGCCTTTCAGACTTACTCTACCATGTCGGGATTCGCTACGGCAGCCCAGAAGGTCAGGAATTCGCTGCTCAGGTCATGGAGTTCATCCGTTATCATGCTATGGAAACAAGCATTAAACTCGCTGAGCAGCGGGGCAGCTTCCGTGCAATTGAAGGCAGCATCTATGACCCTAAGCAGCTGAAGTGGACTCCGCCGCAGCCCATCCTTGCCTTTGAGCATAATTTCAACCGTCCAGAGATCGATTGGGATTCCATCGTTGAGGGTATCCAAACACATGGAATCCGGAATGCTGCTCAAGCAACCATCGCGCCAACGGGGACCATTGCTACCGTTGCCGGCTGCGAAGGGTACGGTTGTGAGCCCGTCTTCGCTCTGGCATATATCCGCCATGTCAACGACAACGGCAACGACCTCCAATTGAACTATATCAGCCCTCAATTCGAGAAGGCTTTAGAACAAGCTGACCTAGAACCTGAAGCCCGTCAGGAAATGATTGAACAGATCATGAGGACCGGTACCTGTCAAAATATTGAAACCTTGCCACAGTCCATCAAAGGTGTCTTTGTTGTCTCTGCGGATATCCCGGCGGACGAGCATGTCCGCATGCAAGCAGCGCTCCAGGCTTTTGTTGATAACAGCTTGAGTAAAACCATCAACTTCCCCGCGACAGCCAAACCGGAGGATGTTGCCGATGCCTATATGCTAGCCTGGGAATTAGGCTGCAAAGGTATTACTGCATATATCACAGGGTCAAGGAATCAGGTTGTCCTTGAGACAAGGGATACAGCCTGCGCTAAACTGGAGAGTGTCAGCGAAGAGGCGTTCGCTCATGAGGACATGTCATTGACCATGTCAGATGGCCAACTTCAATTCTGGCAGGAAACGAAGAAACCACGTCCTCGTTTCCTGAAAGGATATACATACTCCATCGAAACGCCGCTTGGGAAGACCTTCGTCACTGTCAATGAGAACGGTGGGAACCAGCCCTTTGAAGTTTTTGTGAACACTGCCAAAGCCGGATCAGAGACTGCTGCGCATTCGGAAGCCATCGGACGCCTGATCTCTTACCTACTCCGGATCTCGTCTCCTGTGGAGCAACGGAAGCGTCTCAAGACAATTATGGATCAGCTTGGCGGGATTGGCGGCGGTCGTTCACTTGGGTTTGGACCTAACCGCGTCCGTTCGCTGCCTGACGGGATCGCCAAAGCATTGGATGAATATCTCTACATCCGGCATTTGGAAAACGAAGTACCGGAAGAGGAATGGCGAGAAGACGCACCGATTCTTCCTCTCTCAGGATTAGAGACAACGAAGCATCTCGGAAAACGCCCGATTGGTGAATTATGCCCGGAATGTGGTCAGGCAACCCTGGTTAACGAAGAGGGCTGCCGGAAATGTTACAGCTGCGGGTATAGTGAATGTTGATCGTCATAGGAAACGGGTATTCAGATGAATACCCGTTTTTTTATGAACATCCAATAACTCGCGATATTCTAAAAAAGTAAATGTATAATTACTGTTGGAACCAAATTAACTTCGGAGGATTCTATGAAAAAGGATTGGACCCAAGATAAGGTTACTGTAAATGGGGGTATCGAACTTTTTTATACACGCACAGGCGGAGACAAACCCGTCATCGTCCTAGCCCACGGGATCACAGACTCAGGTCTTTGCTGGCACCAGCTTGCCAGCGACCTCGAGGAGAACTATGACGTAATCATGTATGACGCTTATGGTCACGGCAAGTCTTCCCGCGTGGACCCTGACAAGAGATATGACCTCTCTGAAGACCTGCATGACCTCATTGAGGCTCTGAAACTAGAAAAACCGGGCGTGATCGGTCATTCCATGGGTGCAGCTACCGCTGCCGGGTTTGCTGCCGCCCACCCAGATATGCTTTCAGCGTTGGTCTTGGAAGAACCGCCATGGATTGATATAAAGGCCGGTCAAGAATTCGACAAGAACGCTATGCAGGATTGGAAGAAGAACATCCTTGAGACTCAAAAACAGACCGTCAAGGAATTGATCAAACAAAAGAAGAAAGATTCTCCGAATTGGGAAGATGCGATCCTGGAGGAATGGGCACAATCTAAGCTTGAATTCGACTCTGGTGTCTTCGACCTCTACCCCATCAAACGTGAGAATTGGCGCGACCTGGCAAAAGCGATTAAAGTTCCCACATTGATCATCACGGGTGATAATGAATTGGGTTCTATCATCACGCCTAAACTCGGTGTTGAAGCTGTGGAGATCATGGATAAAGGTGAATTCGGTCACATCAGCCTCGCGGGGCATTGTGTGCGGTATGAACAGTATCAACCCTACCTGACGATGGTCAGACTCTTCCTGAGTCGAAATGTAGCTGTTTGATCGGGAAGTGACTCTTGATTTCATAGTCAATAAAGGTGATGCAATGCCCAAACGAATGATCGTCCTGGCTGGTAATATCGGTGCCGGAAAGACCTCCCTGACTGAGCGGATCGGAGAACGTTTGGGGTGGATGACCGCGTATGAATCCGTCGCAGATAATCCCTACCTGCCAAATTTTTACGAGGATATGAAAGCGTGGTCCTTCCATCTCCAGATTTACTTTTTAGGGCATCGTGCTGAACAACATATCCACCTGGCAAAAATCCCTGAATCTGCGATCGTTGACCGCAGCATCTATGAAGATGCACACATTTTCGCTCGTGCGCTGAATCATATGGATAACCTGAGCGACCGCGATTACCATTCCTTCTTGCGCCTGTATGAACTGCTCGTCAGCAACCTACCTAAGCCTGACCTGCTAATCCATCTCCAAGCGCCTGTACCCATCTTGATGGAACGAATCCGCCGTCGCGCCCGAAATATTGAAACTGGGATTACAGAGGAGTACCTGAGTCTTCTCGAGAGATTCTATGAAGAATGGATCCAGGAGTTTGACCTTTGTCCGGTTCTCACCATTCGCAGTGATGACCTTGATTTCGTTCATCAGTCCAGACATCTCGATATTGTCGTCCAGCGCATCAAGGAGAAGCTATCCGGTCGAGAGGAAATGGTCTTTTAGATCATTGCAGGAGGATACACCGATTCCACGCCTCTCGAAACAGATCTTCTGTCAATAAGAATTTCACCCCCAACCAATCTGGTTATCCTATACGACACCTCCTGTTTGGGGGTGTATTTTCTAAAGCAATCGAAACCCGAAAACAATAGAGACGTCTATCAACTGCAGGATAAACTCCAGCATATAATTCTTAGTGTGATTATTAATTTTCAGAAGCAATATTTGCTACTTTTCCTCCCTATTTCCGTATATCAAGGTAGAGGAACGACAAGGAGACT
>Ga0075124_10000768_pt1 | contig 14853 bp, 17 predicted proteins | sample AntAceMetag02UKS_FD_69809 | JGI IMG/M metagenome (GOLD analysis project Ga0075124, IMG submission 69809) | Saline lake microbial communities from Ace Lake, Antarctica - Antarctic Ace Lake Metagenome 02UKS | ecosystem: Environmental > Aquatic > Non-marine Saline and Alkaline > Saline | place... | reverse complement strand
CGCGGCTTGTCTGGGGGTTTATGTTCATGGGGCAGCCGGCGATAAGGCCGCAAAAAAAGTCGGTGAGATCAGCCTTATTGCCTCAGATCTGTTAGAAGCAATCCCGGCCGTGCTGAAGGAACTATTCGTCTGGCAGGCATATTTGTAAACCCTTTAATAGCTACAAACCCTCTAATCCGTAGTAAAACACCCACCATTTGCAAATTACACGACTATGCACGAATATCACCGTTTTGGTTACGTTTTAGTGACACTAAAAATCATCAGTTAAAATATAGCCCGGAGATCAATAATAATCAAGAGTTATTTTCAAGAGCGGCCTGAAGTGGGTCGCTCTTTTTGTTTTTAAAATAACCGGGGCCAGAAATACAAGTAAAAAAAGTAATCCAATCTACCGAAGGAGGGAGAGATGCCCGATAAATTAGGAACTCTACTAAAACCAATCTGGCAACGGTTTTAAGAATGGACATGGATCAACTCGAAAATGCGCTCACTTCAATTGCGTGAATGCCTATTTTTCCATACTAAAGCGATGAATCAATGCTATGGGGACAAGAAATAAATCATCAAAAAAGTTAAATATTTAGGAAAATATGGAGGTTAAGCCATGGGTAACTGTAATAGTGGAAGATGGTATTGCCACAATAAAAAAAGGGTGGTTGGTGACTGTGTAATCCTGAAATCAGATTTACTCAATGACTCGCAGTATTTTCATGGAGTTCGCGAGTGGTTCCACTCCGGTGGTTGGCTGGGTACTGTGAAGTCGAAATATGGAGAAATGGTATCATTTTCATCTTTCGACCTGGCTGACAAAGATGACGGTGGCATAATCCTATACACTTCCTACTTTAAAACAAACGACAGTGGTTATAGATATCCAAAAAAATATCTATCTGTTGATCTTGCGGTTACTACATTATTCAGTGGAGGTTTGCGGGTCTGGTGGAAGTGTCCTCAATGCGGGAAAAGGGTGCGTAATCTATATTCACCTCCGGGACCATATCCATTTGCCTGCCGGGAATGCCACGATTTAACCTATAAAAGTTGCCAGGAATCGCATAATTGGAGAGAAAGGTTTTTTGCACAGATGGGAGCTAAATTTGGAGCCTCCGCCAGGGAAATGCAAGCATTGTTGGAGGAAGATTGATTACGGGTATATGAAATGAAACTAAGCGATCTACAAGAGAAAGCGAAGAAATGCCGCCATTATTCGTCAGAATCCAGGGAGCACATCTGCAAAAGGAGCCAGTTTATTGCGAACACTTGCTTTGCTTTTGAAAACAGGGCGAAGCCGGATATATGCAGTCAGTTCCTGGACGATAACAACCTAACGGAAGCAACGATTGATTCTATCTGGGGGCGAGAGAGAAAGGTTAAGCGCCGGAAGTATGATGGTAGACTGAAACTACGGAATTTAATCATGGACCTCCTGGAGAATAAAAAGACCTTCACCCAGAAAGAAATCATTGAGCGAGCCAAAGAACTACCCCCAAGCGTTATTAAGCATCATTGGGCAGCAGTCATGGATCAGTTGGGACTCTGTTGGGAGTATCGATACGAGGGGAGAGCGCACTTCAAGGAGTACAAGATCAAGTGGCGCGAGTTACGGATTTTGAAGCACAGGTTAAAGAATGCCTGATAATGACTCAACCCCGCATATTTTTGGACTTTGATAGCCTATTTTGAAGCTAAATCCGGGGGTGATGCACACAAGATAGGGGAAAGTGGTACTTACATACTACCCAGACTATATTTTGAATTTAATGGCCTTAAAACGCATATATAGAGTTCGGGCGGGCCAGGGAGATTAGGGATATTATCAAATGAGAGATTCTGGGAAAAAGATTTCCTATAACTTGAAGAGAAGAGTAAACTTTGTACAAACGGCAGGAGTTTATATCTGATCAGACTATCCGAATTAAACTGGCTTATATTGTCCAAAGAAGATCTGAGGACATACAGGTTGACTTCCACTATATTTCTATAATATATTATATTTAGGGTAAAAATTGAGGGTCTGTTATGAATCATTGGCAAGATAATTTGTTAGGTATTGGTATATATAGCGTACCTGAAGCTGCTAGACTTACACATATCTCTCCGTGGCGTATTAGACGTTGGCTTTCTGGCTATTCATTTATTTCAACAGGGTCGCGACACTCCTCTTCCCCAGTTTGGAGTGGCGATATACCACGAATTGACGGTACTACTGCATTAAGTTTCCGCGATTTATTAGAAATTCGCATTATAGATTCATTTCTTAAGGCCGGTGTATCTTGGAAGACAATTCGTCGAGCAGAGCAACTCGGCAGTGAGTTTCTAAATACATCTCATCCATTCAGTACTAATCGTATTCATACGGATGGCCGAGCAATTTTTGCTGAAGTAAATAAATATAAACATGAGAAAGCACTTATAGATTTAATACGTAGTCAGAGAGTTTTCCAAACTTTCATTAATCCATTTTTAAAAAGCCTTACATTCTCAAATGATGGCAATCCACTGCAGTGGTGGCCTTATCAAGATAGTCAACATATTGTGATTGACCCTCACCGCAGCTTTGGGCAACCAATAACATATAAAGAGGGTGTTCCTACCCAGATACTGGCTTCCGCATTTAAAACCTTTGACTCAATAGATAAGGTGGCTAACTGGTATGATGTGGAACCAATAGGTGTGGAAGAGTCAGTTGAATACGAGAAAATTCTCGTAGCAGCGTGAAAATTTTTTTTGATAATAATCTCGCCCCTAAACTTGCGAGGTCTCTCCATGAGTTCGTATCCACAGACGGCCATGAGATTATCCATCTCCGTGATAAATTTGCAGAAGATACTAGTGATGTTGAATGGCTAACTGCTTTAGCAACTAATGAATCTGACCAGTGGATTATCGTATCTGGAGATATGCGGATTTCAAGATCTAAGGTAGAGCAGGAAGCTTGGTTTAGATCTGGGCATATCATCTTTTTTCTTACAAAAGGTTGGACCAACCTTGATCCACATATACAGCTATCTAAACTTGCAAAGATGCTACCCAAAATCATAGAATATGCTAATCAGGCAAGTCCAGGTGATGGATTTAAAATTCGACCAAAATCAGAGCAGATCCTTGAAATGCAATGAGTGATACTACTGATTCAACAAGCAATCACCTCAACCACCTCTCAGTGGGTTTAATCCTCCTACTCCGGATACTCCCCTTTAACTCCTCCGGCAACTTCAGCAACCTGAGATACTTCACTAAATGGGCTTGATTTCTGTATTTTCCGGTAACCAGGTAAAACCAGTTTAATCAACGAAGAGAGGGAAGGGCGGTTCCATACGGAGCCGCCTTTTCTTTATGGTTGCCCCCAGAATTGCCAGAGCAATAGAACCGGTGGTGGTGAAGAGCTATGGGATTACTGTGGAATAGAGAGAATACAGAATAATGCTTTACAAAATAATAAATATTTATCCTTGAATAATTAGAGAGGAGTTGTTATATTTTTATACTTGGTGAGAACTTTACTCCATTAAGTATATGAAAATTTGGAGCTACAAAAAAATTTTGTCTACTGCCCAGCTTCGGATCAAATGATCTGGCTGGGTTTTTTATGTATAATTAACAAGGAGGAGCTATGAAAATCAAACTGATGAGAATTGGCAAGGTGTGGTTGTTATCTATAGTTTTCATCTTGGCGACTGCGATGACTTTGCAGGCCAGTGACCCCAGTGATTTTACTTATTCAATCGATGCTGGGGAGGTCACCATCACCGGCTATGTCGGTGCCGGCGGTGATGTGGTCATCCCGGATACTATTCAAGGATTCACTGTCACCACGATCGGAGAACAGGCGTTCAGGTCTTGCACCAGCCTGACCAGGGTCACCATCGGAAACAGCGTTACCACGATCGAAGACTCTGCGTTCTACCAGTGCACCAGCCTGACCAGTGTCACTATCCCCAACAGTGTCACCACGATCGGAATTTGTGCGTTCGCCTGGTGCGACAGCCTGACAGAAATCACAGTGGACTCTCTCAACCCTAACTACAGCAGTGTGGATGGCGTATTGTTCAATAAGGGCCAAACCACGCTTAACATATTTCCGGGGGGTAAGTCCGAACATTATGACATCCCCGACAGCGTCACCACGATCGGCAAATATGCGTTCTACAATTGCCACAGTCTGACCAGTGTCACCATTCCCGACAGCATCACCACGATCGCAGCCTTGACATTCCAGAGTTGCACCAGCCTGACCAGCGTCACCATCGGAAATAGTGTTACCACGATCGGAATTGGTGCGTTCAGGTATTGCTACAACCTGACCAGTGTCAACATCCCCGACAGCGTCACCACGATCGGAGGCACGGCGTTCTACCTTTGCACCAGCCTGACCAGTGTCACCATCGGAAACAGCGTCACCACGCTCGGAGAACGGGCGTTCAAGGATTGTACCAGCCTGACCAGTGTCACCATCGGAAACAGTGTTACCACGATCGGAGAACAGGCGTTCAGGTCTTGCACCAGCCTGACGGGTGTGTATTTCAAAGGTAACGCTCCCTCCTATGAGAGGGACATGTTCACCAACTCTGAAAATGTGATCGTCTATCGACTGGGCGGAGCTACGGGCTGGCCGGTGGTGGTAGGTGAATCGTGGGCCGGTCGTCCAACGGCGCTCTGGAGTGGGGTAATACCGACACCCACTTCAACTCCAACCCCAAGCGTCACACCAACTCCAAGTGTCACTCCATCTGTGACTCCAACCCCAAGTGTGATACCAACTCCATCGGTTTTACCTACACCATCAGCAATACCAACTCCCACAATGACGCCGGTAGGAATTGTGGCTCCACCTTGGATATACGACTATAATGGCGACGGAACCTCCGACATCGCCATCTTCCGGGAAGGCTCAGGACTCTGGGCAGTCAGAGGAATTACCCGAGTCTACTTCGGTTCTTCAATAGACGAAACAGTACCCGGAGACTACAACGGAGATGGCACAACCGAGATAGGTATCTTCCGGGGCACCTCCGGGCTCTGGGCAATTCGGGGTACAACCCGGGCTTATTTCGGTGGAGTATCCGATCTCCCGGAGCCGGGCGACTACGACGGAGACGGCACCACCGATGTCGGGATCTTCCGGTCTACCAGTGGTCTCTGGGCGGTCCGGGGCGTAACCAGAACCTACTTTGGGTCCTTCGGAGATACTCCGGTCCCTGGCTACTATGGTGGAGACGGGACTAAAAATATCGGCCTCTTCCGGGGGAGATCCGGGCTCTGGGCAATCCAGGGTCTGACCCGGGGTTATTTCGGAGGTTCAACCGATGAACCTATTCCCGGGGACTATGACGGGAACGGGGCCTGGGATATTGGGATCTTCCGTCCCGCCTCCGGCCTCTGGGCGATCAAGGGAGTGACCCGGGCCTATTTCGGAAGTGGTTCCGACCTTCCGGTCCCTGGTGACTATAAGGGTGACGGTAGAGATGATATCGGGATATATCGGAGGGCTTCTGGACTTTGGGCTATACAAGGGGTTAGCCGGGTTTACTTTGGTGGGTCGGGGGATGTGCCGGTGACGAGGTAGGGGAAAATTATTCCCATGATCTTTGCTCTTCAATCTAGAGCCTGTATTTCATTCTCCGTTCTGATCTGACTGTCATACTGGGAACGCAGTATTACAGGCGGCGTAATTAAAACGGGAGTTAAACGAGAGGAACCAGAGGGCATGAACATCATCAAAAGATTAGTTGTATGGATATTTATTCTAAGTATTTCCCTGAGTTTATCCCCTGCATATGGCCAGCCTTTCTGGACTGAGAAAAGCACTTATTATGAAGGAGATTACCTATATGCAGTTGGGATAGCTACGAATGTTAGCAATAAAGAAGATGGGAGGACAGAAGCATTCGATAATGGAGTTAGAGAGGTTTGTAATTTGATAGGGGTCACTGAATTGCCGCAATTAGAAATTCGTACTCAAATGACATACGAAGAAGATCATAAGGATGGGACCTATACTGTTTATAGACTTCTCAAAATAAATGGAGATGCTTTAGATGAAGAGGTAGATAGAATACAAGAAGAGGATGATATTGAAGAATATGTCCAAGTTTGGCCATCTGGTACTATAAAGGTTAAAGGATATCTTAAGAAGATTGGTGGTAAATTCATTCGAACTGGGAAATGGATTTGGATGTATCGAGATGGGAAAAACAAAGGGGAAGAGAATTACAAGAATGGCTTACGCCATGGGCAAATGTTTGAATGGTATGACAATGGAATAATGAAGGAAAAGGCTGTGTATCGATACGGCAGGCTACACGGAAAGGGGACTACTTGGTATAATAATGGTCAGAAACGAATTGAGGCTGAGTATCGGAACGGCCAGGCGGTCGGAAAGCAGATTTACTGGTACAAGAATGGTCAAAAGAAGGAAGAGGGCGAGTATCGAGATGGTAAGCTGCACGGGATGGGGATTATGTGGTACGAAAATGGCCAGAAGGAGATTGAGGGGGGATGGTATGACGGAAAGCCACACGGTAAGGTGATAAGGTGGTACAAGAGTGGCCAGAAAATGGATGAGGCCGAGTGGAACGAAGGGAAAAGACAAGGAAAGTGGATCACGTGGTATGAGGATGGTCAGAAGAAGACAGAAGAGGAGTACTGTGACGATAAAATTATCCATGAAAATGGTCAGAACATAAACGAAAATCCATCCGACCCACTATCCCTTTTAATAGAGTAGGTAAATATATGATTAAATTTGCGAAGAGAATCTCAAGAAGAGTGCATAAACTTAAATTAGATCAAGAGGGAAAAAGTAAGGAGATCGCATGATGCGCCAAAAGAAAACGCAGCTTAAAGACGTGCTAAAACAAACGATAATATGTGGATTTATCGGAGTCTTATAAATATGGCGGCAGTACAATGAGAATTAGATTTATTATCATAATTATTCTGAGTAGCTCCTTGGGTCTATCCCCGGTATATGGTCAACCTTTCTGGACGGAGAAAAGCACTTATAGTGATGGTGAATATTTGTTCGCCGTGGGTATTGCTACAGATGTTCGTAATAAGGAAGATGGGAGAGTAAAGGCATTTGACAATGGAGTTAGAGAGATCTGTAACTTGATGGGGATCGATGACTTACCTGGGGTAGTAATCCTCACCCAAATGACTTATGAAGAGGCTCATAAGGATGGAACTTATACAATATATAGGCTTCTAAAAGTAAATGAGGATGCTTTAGAGGAAGTGGCAGAAAAAATACAAGAAGAAGATGATATTGAACAGTATGTAGAGGTTTGGCCCTCGGGTTCATTAAAAACTAAAGGATATAGTAAGAAACTTGGCGGCAAAACCGTTCGGAATGGAAAATGGATCTGGTGGTATGAAGATGGGCAAAAACGCGGGGAAGATAATTATAAAGATGGTTTAAGGAATGGGAAGACAATCTCCTGGTATAGAAATGGCCAGAAAAAATTTGAGACCGGGTGGCGTGATGGCAAGGAGAATGGGAAGGGTATAGCATGGCACACTAATGGCCAGAAATGGAGGGAGGACAACTCCCGCGATGGCAAGTTATACGGGGTGGGAACTATGTGGTACAAGAATGGCCAAAAACATCATGAGATCGAATGGCACGACGGTAAGATGAACGGGAAGGGTATGACTTGGTACTATCATGGCCAGAAGAAAATTGAGGCAGAGTACCGAGATGGCAAGCTTCACGGGGAGGCAACCGTTTGGTACGACAATGGTCAGAAGCAAGTCCAGGGTGAATATTGTGATGGCAAAGTTATTCAAGAAAAGTATTGGGACATAAACGGGTATCTCACCGATCCCCAGAATACAACAGGTTATATTTCTGGATTACCCCAACCCAGCATAATGACAGCCAAGTACTCAATCAAAGAATTTGCTGAGAAGATAAAAGAAAAATACCCCGAGTATATCGATATGGATAATGAAGACCTTGTCCGGCGAATGATAAAGAAATACCCAGAATATAAAAGCTGGGTAGACATCCCCGATTAGTGAGCCACAAACTAAAATAAAGAACCTTCAGGACATATCAAAAGACCCCGATATAACCCCGGAGAATAGCGGCTTCCTGGGGATATTCTAAAGGAGGATAAATTGAAGAAGATAGACTTTAAGATTAATGGTGTATCTTTTGAATTGGGGACGCCGATCGAAAAAAACAAATTGGCAGAGGCAAGGTGTAAAAAGCCGGGGTTGTTCAGTCGCAGAATGATTCCAACTGAGCCTGGAGATACAGTTTATTGGGCGAAGAATTGTGTAGTGTCTTGTTTCGGAAAAAGCATTGTTTGGGCAAGTGTTAGTATGAAACATTGGAAAAATGTTGGTCCGAGAACACCAAATATGATGTATGCGTCTACTGCGTATCTTTTTTATGAAAACAATAGCTTAAAAAAAGTGACATTCCAGTTGTGGGGGAATATCTCTATGGCACTTGTTGCCTGCGATACATTCGAGAAGATATGCACTGAGAATATAGGCCCAGGTCATCAGACATCTAAGGGATATACTGCTTGGTCGTATAATGACTCCATACTGGAATGTAGATTGGGAAAAAAAGGAGTTTGGTTTAATTGGAAAAAATAATACCGGTTATGATGTTTTAAAGTGCGAAAAGAGAGCAGTAACTACCGGCAAGGGATCGAATAGTGCAAATAATCCTATATATTTTAGTTGTGTTGGTTGCATGGCTGGGGTTGAGGAATCTTATTTCAATAATCGTTGGCCAGTCGCAAGGCGGATATATAAAAACAGGTCAACGCCTATGCCACGTTCTATCATTGGTAATACTTTTGGGGGGGTGCGCATCAGCATTGAAATTAAATCACTTTTGGCCCCTTATTGTAGCTGTGGTTAGTGAGTATGTACTCAGAAAAGGCATTATCCGTTCAGGAGACGAATAATGAGCTGGTTTAAAAAAACAGTGGTTAGGTCTGCTCAGCGGCAATGTAAATTCAATATCAGATTATCAACAAGGACCTTGGTTGATAGGGCCGTACGGGTATTAAAAGATCTTGAAGCAGGGGGTATATTTGAAGAATGCTGCAAACCGATGATGAAGGCGCAAGTTGATCTGTACAAAGATATGCAGATCGCCGTCTCAAATGGCCTTACCGTCGATGAAATAGAGAGAAAAATAATAACCCCAGAACTTGAAAAGAGGCGGGATAAATTAAATCCACTTGCTCTTTCAATGGTAGAAGACTCAATCAAATCAATGTGGAAAAAACAGGAATAGACCACGGCTTCCTGGGGATATTTAAACCAGAGGATGCGGCGTGATGATAGCTATTGCCTATTGGTCATTATGGATAAGAGTGCCGGCTTATATTGTGGGGGTAGTGATTGCGTTTTACTCAGTTATCTACTGGGTCGAATATGAGTCGAGAGGAGATAGTAAAAAAAAGTGGATATTTGGCATATTGGCTTTTGTAACCGCTTTCATACTCCTACCCGCATACATCATGGCCTGGCAGGAGAAGCGAGTTATCGCCGCCTTTGCCGAATTAGTAGTGACCCATTTTTTTTATACCGGGCTGCCTATTGCGGGAATATTCGGTGGGGCATTTATAGGGACGAGAGTTTATAAAGCGACCACTCTCAAATGGCTGGGCTGGGTAGTAGGCATAATCATCGGTTTGTTGGTGGGAGTTGGAGGCCATTTCATCGCCCGTCAAATTCCAGGCGTGGATTGGCGTATGGAGAAATTATCCGAAGAAAGAGAATTTGACGATAGCTACTGGGGGTGACGGGAATTAGAGCCAAATATCATAAGACCCGGGCGGATTTCTGGGGATATTCTAAAGGAGGGACGTATGGAATCAGAACAGGATAAGGAATGGTTTTGTGGCCTTGCGGCCTTTGAAAAGGGCATGACGTATTACGAAGAAAAGGACTTCCAAAGCGCTCTGGCTTGTTTTGATAATGCCATCGAATGTGGATACGAAGATAACATCTATGGTTTTCGTGCTGACTGCTTGCAGAATTCTGGGTTATGCGATCAAGCAATTCGTAATTATGATATAGCCATTTCCAAACAACCCAACGACTGTAATTTGTATTTCCAGCGATCAATTTCTAAAAGTATAATTGGTGATGTCGATGGTGCGATTGGAGATATTGAAGAAGCCATCCAACTATCGAAAATTGATAATGAGCGAAATGCGAACTACCGCGCCGCCGCCATTCATCAAGGATGGCCTGGTGGTCACACAGAACTATATGAATACAGTTTGACTTCGGAAAATATTTATAAATGGCGAGTTTCGCTTGCTGATAAGCGGTGAAAGTTTATAGAACATGGTTAGCACAGTTTAAAAGAATACCGGAAGAAGGATCCGATCTCTCCTCTAAAGCGCCAATAGTGCAGAGCAATTAAGTGTGGGCCCAGAAAAAACGAGGGTTAAACGAGGGGTAACTATACCGATCGTGTAAGAGATAGGGGCATACAAGCTACCTAAGAGTTTTCTAATCAGTTGTCGGAATGTCAGGTTCGACCTCAAAGAAATCATAAAGGTACTGGAAAAGCAGCAATGAATTATAGTTGATCACATCATATAGTTGAGAGATCGAGAAGAGAGATTAAAGATAAGATGATCGAAATCAAGTTAGAACCAGACAAATGCAAAGAATTGTTACGCCTCTTATTTGAGAAATATCAGGGAGACCAGCCAGATGGAGGGGTGCTTAGTTATGATGTTTGTAAATCGTTAACTTGGACCAAAGGAGAGGAACGTAGAATTGGGAAATATCTCTGCGATAAAGAACTTGTAACCAGGTACTGGCATGATTCTAACAGTATAAGAATTACTGCGCAATGGGTATATACAATCACAGAGAAGGGTATAGATAATTATTTAGAATGGGATGACCTGAAGGAAGCTCCTAAGCAAGTAGAATCGTGGCCAAGAATTGGAGCTAAGAAAAAAGAGTCGGAAGTACATAGAGCAGAATCCAACAATATCCCGCAGTCCCCCGAAAAAGTTAGCAGAGAGTACACGACAAAGAGTCAAGAGATGACAGGAAAAATAAATAAGATTGTAGAGCAAGAAATAACTAACCGCCGCAAGATTTTAAGTATGCTTTATGAGTGTTGGTCAGTGTATGGGGGAAAATCATTGTCTTATAAAGATTTTGAACACTATGCCGAGTTGAGTGATATGGAAGTCAGTAATGTAGTGCATTACTTGGAAGACGAAAAACTAATATCTCAATATTATGATTCGGAAACCTATCCTCCAACAGACTCTTCTGTAGTTTGCTATTTTGATATAACACGTAATGGTATAAAGGAAGTCGAATCATGGCCAAAACTTGAGGACCAATCTATAAAGCCAGAAGTGCCAGTTGTAAAGTTTCCAATACCGGATGGGACAAGATGGGAGGATATAAAAATTCAGATTGTTTCCAACAATTCTGTAAGAATCAAGGTTAATGGCAAAAAAACTGAGAGACGGACATTTGTGGAAATGGGTTTCAAAGATGGTAGAAGAGGAGATCTTCCGGACTCATACTGGAATTTTTTTATTGAACTTGCACGACATAATGGACAATTAAAAGAGTGGCCTCAAAAAACGAACTCTGCAGTACAAAAGAGAATCCAAATAATCGGAAAAAGATTGCAAGCGATATTTGGATTAAAGGAAAAACCCATTTATAGATATAATAAGAGAGATGGGTATATAACAAAATTTAAGATGGAGAATGTTTCTTATTAGCAATTCTAATTTATATGATGTCCTATAAATAAACCGATATATCGACTTTTCGATTTCTCCTGACCACGAAAGTGGTCTATTTTTTTGCTTAGATTTAAAGATTGTACTCCTTTTTTTTCGATTTTATCGAAATTTCGCCATTGTTTTACAAAGGTTAGAGTTAATTTTAAAATCAAGAGAATGGGAGAATTAGAAATTATGAAATATTTAAGCGTCAGGTTGTCGCCCCCTTCTAAATCCCCCCTTCTCCTACAAAAAGGAGAAAATCATGATCCAGACTGGCCCCACGATTTCAATGAGAAGCCTTTATTGTGCTGCGTTTCTTCTAACGAAAGAGCATGCACTTCTCTCTTTTGAGATGGTTGATCCCAAGAATGGCAATTTTATTTTTGAGAGAAATTCTTCCATCGAAAGAGATGTTACTGAATTTCACGATTCGGGAAGTGACACCCAGGTCCCCATCAAAAAGTATCTGCTGCATTTCCGGGAACTTCGTGACCTGGTTATGACAGAAAAACGAGCGGCAAGCAGGAAGATGGGGAGGTTAATATGACTCCATTACAATTTGCAAAAAGAGAGTGTGCGAATTTCATGAATGATGGCGGTTGTCTTGGTGTTAGGGCAGATGACTTGATAGATAACAATGGGCCGTGGAGGAAGCGTACCGGTGATCAGGTCAAAAGTTTGCGACCAAAGCAGCAATGCAATCTATGTAAATCCGGCAACCGGTGCGCATATTTTGAAGAAGTAGTTTTGCCACTGGCAGAACGTAGATTGCCAAAGAATCAGACGAGATTAAAAATCCAGATGCAGAAAGCACGAGAGACATATCTTATCCAGAATGAATTGATGAGTAAGAAAAAAAAAGAAAGGTTTTGTGAATGCGGAAAACCCATAGAAAAACGACAGCGATATTGCTCTTCATGTACTGCGGAGAAGAGGAGAGAAACAAAGAGAAAAGCCCAAGATAAGTGGCGCGCTAAATAATCTACAGCCTGTAGAACAGTTAACTGAATATTTCGTGCTTAATTTTGGGTGATTTTGAGAGGGGGTGGTACTACCACACTACCTCCCCTGAAAATGAGAAAATAACGCCTTAGAATGAACCTCAGTGGCTGAAGAAAACGCAAGAGAAGAATCCGAGATAGCTAACGATTTTAGAACCTGGAGAATAGAGAAATAGAGATATGGCTGCAAAGATAAAAAAAAGAAGGTCAAAGTGTCCGCCATTCGTATTTCTGAACAACAAGACTCTCTGGAATGAAGAATGGTTGGGATTACTTACGAGCCGACAGGTCATATATTTGAATATAAAGAATAAATATAACGGGATAAATAATGGAAGGATTTATTTGCCTTATACAGAATTTCAGGAGCAGTTCCGCAGCAAGAATACTTTTTATGATTCTCTTGATGACCTTGCCAAAAAAGGTTGGATAAATCGTAAAAAGAAAGGTGGTCGCCAGCGATTCTATTATCATTACTACCTAACTGGTAAATACGATGACATTGATCAACCCAGGAAACCATTTGCGGGCCTGGCGCGAGATCTACTCAATCACCCGGAATGGAAGAAACTATCATTCAAAGCCCAATCTCATTATCTGCTGATTAAGTGTAAATATAACGGGCATAACAACGGGGAAATCACTTTGCCATATTCAAAACTAAAAACATTATGTGCTCCGGCGACTTCATCCGAAGCGAGGAAGGAACTTATAAATAATGACTGGATTGAAGGAGTTGGTCCAGGTGGTTTGTTCGGATCCACGGCATGTTATAAACTCACATGGCGGTATGATCATTGGCCAAAGAAGAAGCCCTACTGATGGCAAATATATATAAGGGTAAGAAAATTGAAGAGGGCAAAGAGAAAATGTTCGTGCTTGGAGGGGTTAAAAACTGAAGTAACTGGACTTCTGAAAATGGTCTGACGTAGTAAAAATTGAAGTGCGAGGGTGTAAAAACTGAAGTTGAGTTTGATAATTGCGAATAAAATGAGCCCCAAAATAGAGATAACAAGCATTAGTTTTGAAGAACAACCCGACTCTGCTGCGCGGTTTGATCGAATCGTGCAACTAATCCTGGGGGTCGAAGAGTTTGGAGAAAGTAAAATATGGGCTTGTTGAAGCAAAAACTACATATCCTGAGGACGATATAACACTCTATGAACCGCCGCCGAATAAGAGAATACAAGATCCCGGAAGTTTACGGAGTATCGGTCTGTACAGTCCGCCGGTGGGCCGGTGAAGGCAGACTGCATCCATCAACACCATCACCGAGGATCAAACTTTATGACGTGGAAGAACTGGAGAAGGTTCTGGATGGGCCTGAGGAAGTAAGAAAGCCGGTGGCAGTTCCGTGGCCGCCTGCGGTTACTCGGATGATCTGGCCGCAGAAGGTACAAAAACTCGATCATTTAGCGATATGAAATTAAACTGGCAAACGATTAACTTCCCCCTTATCTGCGTTGGGGGCAAGGTGAGCATACAACATCGTGGTGGTGATATTCACGTGTCGCGCCATTTTTTTTACGACCATGATAGATACCCCTGCCGCAATCAGACCGGAGACAAAAGAATGTTTCCAGGTATGCAGAGTTCCCTCGATAGGAGGATCAAGCGAAGCAAGGAATTTTTGGAATCCAGTTCTCAGGATATTATATCGAACTCCCCATGTAGGCGCATCGGAAAAAACCAGATCGCCTGGCTTCTTTTCCGCGCAGAGTCGTTTCAAAATCGGCAACAACTTATCCGCTATTTCAACTTCGTCCGGGCGTTTAGCTTTTGTGGACGCTGGAGGATAGAGAATAACATTGCGCAGAAAATTAACATCTTTGACCCGGAGTCTGGAAGTCTCTCCGATCCTGCTCCCGGTTCGGTAGAGAAATTCCCACAGATCACGTCGATGTGGCGGTGCCGCCTTAAAAATTCGTCTTACCTCATCAGCGGTAAAAAACTGGATATGCTCGGCGACCTTCTTCGGCCGGGATATTCGGTCGACGGGGTTATTATTGATCCAGTCCATACGGATACAGAAATTAAACCAGACAGAAATGATACGGGCTTCCTGTCGTACGGTATTTGGGTGGCGCAACTTTGCCCGGAAA
>Ga0075124_10000765_pt1 | contig 14886 bp, 13 predicted proteins | sample AntAceMetag02UKS_FD_69809 | JGI IMG/M metagenome (GOLD analysis project Ga0075124, IMG submission 69809) | Saline lake microbial communities from Ace Lake, Antarctica - Antarctic Ace Lake Metagenome 02UKS | ecosystem: Environmental > Aquatic > Non-marine Saline and Alkaline > Saline | place... | reverse complement strand
GGAAAACTCCTATCGCGCCACGATACTTGCCTATCTTCATGAATGGAGTCTCTTTGCCGAACGCAACGGTGTAGACCTCATAAAGGTAATAAATGCGATCAAGGTGCGGCCAACCCACTCGAATATGATCTTCCCCGGCCCCGGAATCGGAGGATACTGCCTCCCAAAGGATGGCGGCCTGGGAGTCTGGGCCTACCATACCCTCATGGGATTCGATGACGACATTTTCAAGATCACACCCCTTGCCATCGACATCAACGATACACGGTCACTCCACGTGGCGGAACTCGTTCGCGACGCCCTGAGGAACATGGGCAAGATAGTCGCCGCATCCCGCATCGCCCTTCTTGGTGCGTCCTATCGTGAGGATGTGGGGGATACCCGCTACAGCGGATCAGAGGTTATTGTCCGGAAGCTTACCGAGATGGGAGGTGAGATATCCGTGCACGACCCCTATGTCAAACACTGGTGGGAATTTGAAAAACAGGACACTTATCCCTCACCCGGCCATTCATGGGCGCGTTTTTTCCGAAACCAGGAAAACCTTACAGGGCTCCGTATACAGCAGGACCTGCCGGATGCACTGAAAGGAGCGGATGCGGTAGTGCTGGCAGTCAGACACCAAGACTACTTGAAACTGACACCCGATGAAATCGTCGAAATGGCGGGTAATCCGGTGGCCATCATCGACTGCTTCGGCATCCTCGACGACGAGAAAATTAAACGCTGCTTTGAACTGGGATGCGAAGTAAAAGGCCTCGGCCGCGGCCATGTAAAGAGAATTAAAGATCAAGTAATACTTGGAAAGCATTAGCGGCTTAGCGCCTTTGCGTGAGCTCAAGGAGATATGTTGAAAATGAAAGTCCCATTACTCGATTTAGAAGCACAATTACAGACAATAGACCAAAACGTAAAAGCCGCCGTCAATGATGTCATCGATTCTACTCGTTACATCATGGGGCCGAAGGTTGAAGAACTGGAGGCAAAGATTGCCGAATATGCGGCTGATTTGTTCTGGAATAGGTGGTCGGAATCAAGCGGAATATCCATTATGCAAAGCTCTCTCATAAATATTCTCAGATGTCAGTAGTAAGAAAAAATATCATTGCAAACTTCGGAGGCACGGCGTGGCAGACCTTGATGTCCCTGGCTTTTATACCCCTGTACATCAAGTTCATGGGTATCGAATCCTATGGATTAGTAGGCATCTTTGCATCTATGCTGGCCCTTTTCCGTCTCCTCGATATGGGCCTGAGCACAACCCTGAACCGCGAAATGGCAAGGCTCTCTGTGCTTCCGGGAAAAACCGCGGAGATGCGGGATCTCGTCCGGACTCTGGAAATGATCTATTGGGGCATGGCTATAGCTATCGGCATTGCTGTGATTAGTTTATCATCGCCTATTGCTTATTACTGGGTAAAGGCGGACAAATTGGCACCTTCAACAATACATCAGGCATTAATGCTCATGGGCGGCGTACTGGCTTTTCAATGGCCGGTTAGTTTGTATTCAGGCGGGCTGAGGGGACTGCAAAAACAGGTGCTGTTGAACTGCACCGAGAGCGGAGTTGCTACGTTGCGAGGAGTTGGTGCCGTCCTGGTTCTCTGGCTGATATCCCCTACAATACTGGCATTTTTCACTTGGCAGATATTTATGAGCCTTCTCAACACTTCAGTTATGTCTGTCTTCTTGTGGCGTAGTATACCTAACCCTGGTTATAGACCACATTTTCAGAAGAACGTGATTATGAATATCTGGCGTTTTACAGCGGGTCTGACCGGGATTTCTTTATCGACTATTATCCTTACCCAGACCGATAAGATTATCTTGAGCAAGATATTGTCTCTCGAAATGTTTGGCTATTACTCCCTTGCAGCACTTGCGGCCAGTACGTTGTACCGTTTTATTGGCCCGGTATATGCCGCCCTGTTTCCGCGTTTTTCCCAACTGGTCAGTTTAAACGATCAAGATGCTCTAAGAGAATTATACCATAAAGGTTGCCAATTCATGTCGGTTATGATACTACCTGCTGCGATGGTAGTATCTCTCTTTTCTTCAGAAATCCTGCTTCTCTGGACGGGCAACCCATCAATCGTTTCAAATACGCATAAAGTTGTTAGCATCCTGATTATTGGGAACGTACTAAATGGCTTAATGGGTCTACCCTCTGGCCTTCAATTAGCCCACGCTTGGACAAAGCTTATATTATATACAAATATAATTGCATCTATAGTGTTTGTTCCAATGATTTACTTTCTTTGCATCCGTTATGGCGTGGTCGGGGCAGCGAGTTCCTGGGTAATCCTAAATACCGGTTATGTGTTGATTTGTATTCAGATTATGCATTCCCGTCTGCTCAAAGGGGAACAATGGCGATGGTATCTAAATGATGTTGGAGTTCCCTGGTTATCAGCGCTAATAATCGTTACCTTATGGCGTTTGCTTATTCCGAGTGAAATGTCAAAAGTTGTCATGTTAATTTGCCTGCTGGGTGTTTCAACTACTTCTTTGATTGTAACCGCTTTTACCACCTCTGTTACACGCCAGTGGATTAAGCAAAAATTTGTCATGTTAAAGGTATTGTATGAAAGCTAAAAAAGATATGCAGAACAATCATATGCCCATAGTTAGGAGCCAGCAATAAATAACTTCTCAATTATATGTTTATGTTTAATGCAGACATTAAATATAATGAGAATCCGGTTTAAGGAACCCTGATAATAACTTATATTAAAGAAGTTATAGATATATAGCCCATTTTAAATTTACACAATTTATTTTACACTACTATAAACGCGGTGAGTCGTGTTAATCCATCTCTGGTTTTCCCAAAATCCAACATAGAGGCAAATTGTTAAATGAAAGTATTTATCCTTGATGTAGATGGTGTTATGACAACCGGTCAATTTTATTATACCGAGGATGGCAAAACCATGAAAGTATTTGGGCCTGATGATAACGATGGCCTTTCGCTCTTAAAACCCCATTTGGAAATCGTATTTGTAACAGGTGATAAGAAGGGGTTTAGTATCAGCCGGAAAAGAATTGTTGATGACATGAAATATCCTCTGGAACTTGTGAGTACCATAAGGCGGGTGGAGTGGATATCTGAACGGTATTCCCTGGGTGAAGTTATTTATATGGGTGATGGAATATTCGATCATTATGTTTTCAAAGAAGTAGGATATGCAATTGCTACAAGCAATGCTGATGAAAATGCAAAAAAATATGCTGACTATGTTACGAAAAGATCCGGTGGGAATAGAGCTGTTGCCGAAGCTTGTTTATATATATTAGAAAAGTTTTTCGAACCTTATAATCCCGAAAATTTACCAGGCGATCAAATAAAACTTTCAGGCGAGTGGATGGTCTAATGATAAAAGAAAAATTAATACGATTTATGAATAGTCGGCGATGTACGCTTCTTGGTGTTGGTCCTATGAGTAAGAATTGCGTTGATGCCGCGATTGAGCTTTCAAATGACCATGAAATTCCCTTGATGCTAATTGCAAGTCGCAGGCAGATTGATGCAGAGGAGTTTGGAGGCGGGTATGTGAATAACTGGTCAACAGAGCGCTTTGCTGAATATGTGATTAAGAACGATCGAAAGGGTAAAATAATTTTAGCGCGCGACCATGGCGGGCCATGGCAGAATGATTTTGAAAAGGAACAAAAATTAAGTCTCCGAAATGCCATGGAGTCTGCAAAAAAATCGTTTCGGGTTGATATTGAATCCGGGTTTGAGATGATACATATTGACCCGAGTATCGATATATATGGTGAGCTATCTGTTGACGAAACACTCCTAAGGCTTTTTGAACTTTACGAATTCTGCTGGTCTGTTGCAAAACAGAAAAAGAGAAAGATTATTTTTGAAATAGGCACTGAGGAACAAAACGGCAGTAATCGTAGTCAGTTTGATTTAGAATATGTTGTTTCGGAAACCAATAAATTCTGTAAAAAAAATGATTTGCCTGTCCCAACTTTTGTCGTTATCCAGACCGGCACAAAGGTAATGGAAACAAAAAATATAGGAACGCTTGATAATCCGTTTCGTATTCAAGGGGAACTACCTGCTGAAATTCAGATACCTAAAATTCTTGATATGTGTAATAGGAATAATATTTTACTAAAACAGCATAATACCGATTATCTTTCAGATGAAGCACTGGCATGGCACCCAAAGCTGGGGATTCACTCAGCCAATGTGGCGCCTGAATTTGGCGTGGCAGAAACATTGGCTTTTATTGAAATATTGAAGAAGCACAAATTAGATGATCTTATAGAAAAATTTGTCAAGATTTCTTATGAATCAAAAAAATGGCGAAAATGGATGTTGCCGGAAACCAAAGCAGGGGAAAAGGAAAAAGCTGTTATTGCAGGGCACTATGTTTTTGCTGATCCTGCGTTTGTCGAGATAAAATCACACGCAAAAACCGAATTACAGAAACATAACATTGATCTTGATGAACATCTTAAATCAAAAGTTAAGAAATCTATTATGAGATATCTGATCAATTTTCGCTTGGTGGGGAGATGATGAAAAATACAGCTACAATAATTCTCAATCGCAATCTTCCTGATGTTACAGATAGGTTGTATGAATCAATATATAGGCATAATTCTGACAAAACAGACATTTATGTGGTTGAGGCAGGTTCTGATGAGGATAAATTATCAAAACATTATACATGGTGGGCTAACTGGAATGAAGCCATGAAAGATGGGCTCAGGGTTCCAAGGGGAGTAAACTATGCGCTTGTACAACTATTAACTGAAGAAAAATTTAGCAAGTATGATTATTTTATCATGCTGACAAATGACGCTGAATTTGAGGATAAGCCAGTGGTAGATAGTATGGTTGACGTAATGGAAGAGCATCCACATATCGGCATTTTATCTCCCTGTTCAAAACAGTGGGGAGAAGCCGGTCTTATTGGCTCTGAGAATACTAAATACTTCTGGTATGTTCATAATGTAGCTTACATGATGAGGCGAGAATATATCGAAACAGTCAGGGAATTAGAAAATCCCACCCATCTTAATTTTTTGTATGATGGTACAAATTTCAGAGGGTTTGGCCTGGAAATGGAACTTGTTGCCAAGGGGTACGCCAATGACTGGGCGACTGCTATTACAACTAAGGTCTGGGTAAATGAAAATGAAGAACATCTTCAAACAAAAGCCGGTTTGATAAAAACAGAAGCATATGAAGAAAATTTAAAATTATACCTTGAAGAAGGCCGGGAATGGATGCGAAGAAAATACGGGTTTAACAGCCGGTGGACGATGCAGATGTATGCAAAGTTTTTTTATGAGAAATTCTTTGAATTTTATCCAGAGCTGTCTCTTCACAAAATATAAATTAGTTTATTGGCTGGCAATCAATGGAACAGAATCAGAGTTTTATTTTTAAGGAGGAAATTTAAATAAACGTGAAGAACTATGGTGGCAATCTATTGTCTCGTATCGCCTCGGGCACCTTTGGTAGATACGATTTTGCAACAGGTAAGTATCTTTACTATTCTAACTATATTAATGATGGTGAAGAAGTGAATATCAAGATGCCTTCTTCATTCACTGTGACAGCAATTTTAGAAAGCAGTAAATCAAAATTGCGCCTTTTTGAACTTGATCAGGAAATAGAACATGGTGATGTTATTCAGTCTGAGAACCAGCCTGTAACTTTGAGAGCTTACAACGGACCAGCTCGGTTGCTGGTTGCCGGGACTCTTGTTCCGGTTTTTTCCGACAAAAAAATAATTTATACCAAGGCAGATGATGTCTATAAAGTTACAAAGCCATGGGGTTATGAACTTTGGCTTAATAAACAGCACCCTGAGTATGCTTTAAAAAGAATCTTTATAAAACAAGGCACGAAAACAAGTCTACAATATCATCGTCAAAAGAAAGAAACAAATGTCATTTATTCCGGCAAGGCTTTGTTGCACTATAAGAGGAATAATGGGGTCGATAATGACGATGTACAACCCGAAGATGTTGATAGTATTTTGATTGAACCTATTAGCGCGATTGATGTTGCGCCATTGGTTTTGCATCGAATAGAGGCATTAACAGACATCGTACTGTATGAAGCTTCCACGCCGCATTTAGATGATGTTGTTCGTGTTGAAGATGTTTCTAACAGGTCAAATGGAAGGATAAATTCGGAACATCAGCTATGAAAAACGGTACTATTGCAGTAATACTTACGGCAGGAAAAGGGACCCGATTGGGTGATTATTGTAAGACTCTTAATAAAGCACTCTTGCCAATCAACGGTAAGGCCGTGATATCGGATATAATCGAAAGGTTCCCGATTGATACAGAATTTGTAATAGGCCTTGGTCACCGCGCTGAACAGGTTCGGGACTATCTGAATGCCGCGCATCCTGACACCCGGTTTGAATTTGTTGAAGTTGATAATTATGACGGGGAAGGAAGTGGGCCAGGATATTCATTAATGCAATGCAGGAGGTTTCTACAGTGCCCTTTTTATTTCGTTTCCTGCGATACATTGTGGAACAATCCCATCGACTGGCAGGATACCGGCAACTGGCTTGGAATCTCAAAAGAAATTTTTACCGAAGAGTCCGACAGTTACCTCAATTTAAAGATCGAGAACGATCGAGTTGTTGCTTTGCGGGACAAGGAAAAGGTGGAGGGACCGGGTTGGCACACATTTGTCGGTTTGTGCCATATACACGATTTTGGAATCTTTTGGGATGCACTGAAGGAGGATGAGTTGAAAGCTGGTGAACATCAGATTTCAAATGGCCTTCAGTCATTAATAACCCGTGGTGTGGCTAACGCCAAAGAGATCGATTGGATGGATATTGGTGACCGGGAAAAGTATACAAAGGCTGTTCTTCAGTATGAGGATTATGACTTCAGCAAGTTGAACGAATCTTTATATTTTTCAAACAACCGGGTAATCAAACGTTTTGCAGATCTGTCAATTACCGACAAAAGGGTTCGCAAGGCACAATTAAACCCTGGCGTCTTTCCTCAAATCATTTATCATAAAGGTGAGTTTTACGCATACGAACTACAGCCTGGGCAAACTTTGTATCAGCACAACAGTCCGCGGATATTCAATAAATTATTGCAATGGCTTGAGCTTAACCTGTGGAAGAAGGCAAATGTTAGCCATGCAATTTTTCAAAAGGCCTGTTTAAAATTCTACAGGGATAAGACTCTTGATCGGGTCCGGATGTATAATGAAAAATACAGTGAACCTAGTGGCCATTCGGTGATAAATGGCAGAAAGATTCCGTCTGCGGGGGATCTCTTGGAGGAAATTTCATGGGACGTTCTTTCCGACGGAGTCCCTGTATTTTTTCACGGTGACTTGCAGTTTGACAATATTCTGTATCAAGAAGAATCTGATGTTTTCATGCTCCTGGACTGGCGGCAGGATTTTGCTGGACATGTTGAATTCGGCGACCTTTACTATGATCTTGCGAAACTGTACGGCGGAATTTTGTTGAATTATGATTTAATCAAAATGAATCTACTGCAGTACGAGGAAAACGAGGATGAAATCTTTTTTGATTTTGCGCAACGTTATCAAACAAGTAGTTATCTGGAGTCCTTAGGTAATTATATTCTTGGTGGCGGTTATAATCTGTCAAAAGTAAAGTTATTGATTGGTTTAATATACCTTAATATGTCCCCACTTCATAATTATCCATTTGATAAAATGCTCCATGCCTTGGGGCGGGAGATTTTAAATGCCGAGCTCCGGCAGAATTAACGGAAAGGCGGGTAGAACTCTGTCCAATGAACCCCAAAAAACAACAGGAAGCGGGATAGGCGTGTCACAACTGCAACCTTTCCCAAACAAAGATACAACTGTTTGTATTTCAATTGCTTCGAAGCCAAGCAACTTTGGTTGCGCACTGCATAATGCAGGATATAGAGCTCTGAGCCTGAACTTCATATATAAGTCATTTGGCATCACAGACCAGAAGGGTTTAATTAATGCTGTTCGGGTCATGGGAATCAGGGGCTGTTCCGTCTCAATGCCCTTTAAGCAATCAATTATAAAAGAGCTTGACAAGCTTGATGATACCGCAAAAGAGATCGGAGCTGTAAATACCATTGTCAATGATAGCGGTATTCTTACCGGTTATAATACCGATGCTTTTGGCGCGGAAATGGTACTTAGGGGAATAGGTTTTGTCCCTGATGAAAGGGTTTTGCTTATAGGGGCCGGAGGGGTAGCGCGGGCCATCACTTATGCACTAAATCAGCTTCGTGCTTCTAACGTTACGGTTTGCAACAGGAATACCAGAAAAATTGACAAACTGGACGCCGAGTGCAGGTTTTCCAGGATTGACTGGGAAGAGCGTAATGGATTCAAGGCAGATTTATTGATTAATGCGACCCCAGCTGGTATGGCTCCCGAAATTGACAGTATGCCGATAAGTGAAGAATCCGTTAACAATTTCAAGTCATTTTTTGATGTTGTTGTTAGCCCTCCGAAGACGAGGTTAATTGCTAGTGCCGTATCTCTGAATAAAAAAGTTATCCATGGCTACCAGATGAGCTTTTATCAGGCTGTGAAGCAGTTTGAATTATATACTGGCTATGAAGCACCACAAGATGTGTTGCAGAAGGCAATGCTTGATCTGTTAGGAGTGGAATAATTCAAGTTTTATGATTGGCAAATCTTGTTGCAAATCTGGACAAAGAGGTTTTGGAGCATTTGAAGGGACTGACTTTTCCTATTGATAGTTGAATTTTTCTACTTTCTGTCTATTCTAAAATATTTCATGAAGATAATAAACATTGGAGTGAGATTGTTTAGGACGTGTTTGAAATTCAAAATCTATTGGAGAAGTGTCTCTGAAATCTGTAACTTTGCAAACCGACTGGGGACGCCAATTACCAGCAAAAGGGGCGCCACACCGGAATGGTCGATTGATGAGGTTTTTCCTTAAAATACCGTAACAGGTGAATATGGGTATAAGATGTCTTTAGAAAGGGGTGTTGCTATGTCGCTAATTGAAATCAGTAAAGAATATTTTAATACCTTTTCAAATAAGGACTTGCCAGGATTAGAAGAACTTTTTTCTGATAATATAACTCTTCGTGATTGGGAGATTCAAGCAGAAGGTAAAGGGGACGTTTTAGCGGCCAATGGAAAAATATTTAATGCCGTGACAAATATGCATGTATACCCTTTGAAATTATATGAAGATGGCGATACAGTTATCGCGGAATTAGAAATTATTGTTGATAATATGTCTACGCCTTTGAAGGTGGTCGATGTTATTGTCTTTGATGAGGCAAATCGAATATGTGCCATCAGGGCTTATAGAGGGTGATATGCATATTTGAAAAGGTAATGATCAATTGAAGGAGCAGTAATGAGATTTGTTTTCCACAATCCTCATACGTTATGGCATAAAATGAAACTGGGGAATTTCATTAATCAGACAAAGAGTATGAATAAATACGAGTACCTCTTTGATTATCTATATAATAACAATAGAGAAAAAATCTATGTTTGTATAGACAATGCGAGTCATGCATATTGGTTAAGAGGGTTTTTAGCAAGATTTGAAACACCATCTCTAAAATTCTATATTTGGGTAGTTATTAATAAGCTAAATCCCTTTAAATTTAAAGTTATTAAAGATATTGAAAAACTGAATAGTGATGATATTTTAATGACATTCCTTCACCAAAACTTTACAAATCTGACAGGAAAATTTGATATTCCGAGAGAACCCCTAATCGCAAAGTTTAAGAAAACAAAAGCTTTCAAGGTCGTTAACTTATCACACTATGGCTACAATACTGGGCTTGGTTCAAAAAACGCTAACGCGGCAGATATTGATTTATTTGTATCTGAAAATAATCTAGCGAAGAATGGCAGATTTTTCCAACATTATTATCAATGGTATAAAAAGGATGTTTATGTGCTCCCCTTTGTACCCCAGAAAAGATTTTTGCGAATCACAAAGTTTGAGGATAGGAAGAACAAAGCTATCGCTATGGGGACGATCACTTTCCCTATGGCTGACAACGATTTTACTCATTTTTTCAAAGACAATAAACTTCAACCCATGCGTCATGAAATATTTAACAATATCAAAAAGTTAGAAGATCATTTAGATTCTTATATTTCTCATATAAGCGAGAATAAGCCATCCGCAATTAGTAATTCAGGAGATATAAATGTGCGGTCGAGGAAATTATGTCGCATAAATTTTAACAAATACACTAGAATTTTAAAGCGACTTCCCCGTATTCTAATAGTTGCCTTTAGGATTTTAATGCATCTATTAGGAAAAAAACAGGTAGTGAGGATAGGAGCAAAAGAAAGGCAATATTATAAATTCGATATAGTAAGGAAGTACAATGAGTACAAGATGTTTGTTTGTCCCGAAGAAGTCATAGATCTTCCCGGGATAGGTTTTGTTGAAGGTATGGCTTGTGGCTCTGCCTTCTTGGGCATAAGAGATCCCATGTATAGCGATTTAGGGTTAATCGATAAAGTCCATTACATAGGATATAATGGTACAATCGAAGACTTAAAAGAAAAAATCGAATATTATCAGAACAATCCAACTGAATTGAAAGTAATTGCAGAACGGGGATATGAGTTTGTTATGGAAAACTTTAATGAAAATACCGTTTGCGAAAAATATTTTACTGACCTTGAAAGTTTTTGTATTACCAAACAAAAAGTTCAAAATCCTCTTTAATTGACCGTTTATTTTTGGTCTTGTTAAAAGTATTAGAAACCAATAAGTTTCTATGGAACAATATGGGAGTACATAGTTTATGAAAATCGTTGTCTTGGGCGCTAATGGGATGTTGGGCCACAAAATGTTTCAGACATTGCGTACACAGTTTCCCGAAACCGTTGGCACACTGCGTGGTGAGCCACGAGGCATGACACGCTCTTTCATAAAGCAATATCCTGCCGATGCTTTTTGTATTGGCTTGGATGTAATGGAAACTAAAGATCTCCGGAATTTTCTCAACACATTACGACCAGATTATATTGTCAACTGCATTGGGATTATAAAGCAGCTTCCTGCTGCCAAGGAGGCTATCCCCAGCATCATGATCAACTCGTTGCTGCCACATCTGCTTGCTGATTGGGCAAGCGATTGGGGTGGTAAGCTGATCCATTTTAGTACCGATTGTGTCTTTAGCGGGGAAAAAGGGAACTACAGAGAAGATGATCTATCCGATGCAGAGGATTTGTATGGGAAAACGAAGTACCTTGGCGAAGCGCGTCGCGACAATGCCCTAATCATACGCACATCGATTATTGGACGCGAACTCGAGGGATTTAGCTCTCTATTGGAATGGGTCCTTGCTCAAAAAGGTAAAAAGGTAGGTGGCTTTGTAAACGCCATCTATACTGGAGTTACGACAATCTACCTCTCGCAGCTTGTAGCGCGCATTATATCTGAGAATCCAAGCCTTGCTGGCCTTTTTCAGGTAGCAACAGAACCCATCTCTAAATACGATCTTCTGCGCAAAATCAAACAGTACTATCAACTGGATGTCCAAATCGAACCCAATGTCGATTTTCGATGTGATCGAAGTATGCATAGCGAGATGTTCCTGGAACGGACCGGTTGGGTTGTTCCAGATTGGGATTCCTTGCTTGCGGAACTTGCTGATGACCAAACACCCTATTCATTGTGGAGGCAAATATGACCAACAAACAAATTTTTAATGGTAAAAGGATTTTAGTCACAGGGGGCACCGGCTCCTTGGGTAAACTGCTTGTGTCGCGCCTGCTGAGGGGCGACTTGGGCGAGCCGGAAAAAGTGATCGTTTTTTCCCGCGACGAGGCCAAACAACACTACATGCGACTGGATTACCAGCAAAAAATTGCTTCGACGGAAGAAATTATATTCAGTGATTATAAGCAGAAGTTGGAATTCCGCATTGGAGATATCCGCGATTACAATCGAGTGGTTTCCGTACTCCGTGACATCGATATAGTGTTCAATGCTGCCGCAATGAAGCAGGTGCCTAACTGCGAATACTTTCCTTATGAGGCGGTAATGACAAATATTTCTGGCCCAGAGAACCTCGTCCGAGCAATTGAGCAGCATAAGTTTCCTGTACATTTGGTGTTGGGTATTTCGACCGACAAGGCCTGCAAGCCGGTGAACGTGATGGGTATGACCAAGGCTTTACAAGAACGCATTTTTATTCAAGCAAATATGCGATGTCCCCACGTACATTTTGCCTGTGTGCGCTATGGCAACGTGCTCGCTTCGCGCGGATCGGTAGTCCCGTTGTTTCACGAACAGATACACAATGGTGGGCCCGTCACAATAACGACTCCTGACATGACAAGGTTTCTCCTGAGTCTGGAAGATGCTGTGGACACAGTTTTTGCGGCTGCACAGAACTCCGCGCCGGGGGAAATCTTTGTCCCTAACATTCCTTCGGCGCTTATGACCAATGTGGCGAAAGCCATGATTAAGGATCGTCCGATTGAAATGGTATTCACTGGGATTCGTCCTGGCGAGAAATTGCACGAGATCATGGTAAGCGAAGAGGAAGCGCCCCTAACAATACCACGCGGGCAGTGGTATGCGATTCGTCCCATGTTACCCGAGTTGATGCCCGAATCCAGTGAACCTCCCGCCTTGAAAAAACAGCTCAGCTCTGAGGACTGTGTCATGAGCTACGAAGAGACCATCTCTTTGCTGGATCGGAACGGCATACTCAATGACAATGGTGAATTAAATTCTTGGAGGGGTTAACAATTCAATGAGCATTCAAGATCGGCCCATTCTCTCAATAATTGTTCCCACCAAGAACCGGTCGCAATATGTCGGCCCCTGCGTCCGAAGCCTCATCCGGATTCCCGCGCCGGATGTCGAAATTATAGTACAAGACAACAGCGACAACGATCAGACCGCACTCGCCATAGAACCGTTTACCGTAGATCCCAGGCTGCGTTACAATCACTGCACATCGCAGTTGAGTATGTCAGACAATTTTACGAAGGGGCTTGAAGCTGCATCCGGTGAGTATATCTCATTTCTCGGGGATGACGATGGCGTAAACCCTGAACTGGTTGAGGCTGTGCGGTGGGCTAAGGCAGAGGGATTGGATGCGCTTGTGGGGTGCTCATCGGTTCATTACCATTGGCCCGACGTTATCTTTACTATTTATGGTAAGCTTCTTTCCGCTACCTTGTTAATTAGGCCTTTTTCTGGCACCATAACCTATCCCGACCATGAGGCGGAAATGCACAGATGCGTGCGAACGGCCGGATACAATTTCGGTCGTCTTCCGAAGGCTTACCATGGTGTGGTGCGGCGCGAATACCTTGACCGGATTTTTCAAAAAGCAGGCACATATTTCCCCGGCCCAACTCCAGACATGGCAACGGCGGTTGCCCTTGCCAGCGTTTTGGAACGCTACGCTCATATTGATTATCCTTTGTTTGTGTCAGGTACGGGCAGAGGAAGTGGGGGTGGCGCCGGTACTGAGAAGAAACACGACTGGAGTCTGGAATCCGTTCCCTGGTTTTCACGTCGCGCAATAGACAACTGGTCGAATGTGGTTCCGCGATACTGTTGCGGCACTACTCTTTGGGGTGAGGATGTGATCCAGGCCTTGAAGTCAATGGGGCGTAATGAAGTGCTACAGCACTTCAATGCGGTTTCCCTTTACGCTCGATGCTCGGTTTTCAACCGGCATCACAATCCTCAGACAATGGCGAGTTTGAGACAATTTGTGCGAGACAAACGATTAAGCAGACTTTGGGCTGCATCCGCTTTCACTTATTACTACTTGCGGACTTGGTCGGCACGTCTATCGTCGCTTGCTTCTAATGCACTAATGATGGCCGGACTCTCTAGGATACGACGGATTCCAAATGTGGCCGACATTGACCAGGCAGTTGACGCGCTTCAAATATATTTGCGTGCCAATGGCCGTCATTTCGACGAACGACTCACCTAATGCATAATTGCCTCCAAGTGAAACAAGGTTTTGCCGTTAACCCGGTTCGCATAACAGAACAAATCCTTCCGAGATACATATGAGAATAAGCAAATCCCAGCCAAGAAACGTCGGTCGTCGAGCAGTTGCGATAGGGCTTGGTATCATATATTATTTAGAGCTTCTATCCTGCTACTATTGGTTGATCTCTCCCATTTGTTCCTATCGCGGTATGACTTTCATTATGCTTCCTGGCTGGATCTGGGGTGTAAGCGTAATGCTTTCACTGATGCCACTCCTTTGGATGCAGCTTCATTTTACAAGGCCATCCGACTTTGCTTCCTGGTTTCTTTATTTATGCCTGATTTTTCCATCCAATATTATTGTCTTTATGGTTTCGAGTTTGCCGCCTACCGAGAGCATTAGATTGCTGATAGTCCTCAACGCGTCTTTTATGCTTTTTGAATTTGTCCGGCGGAAGGGGCGGCTGTTTGCGATTTCCCATTTTAAGAATTCTACAATTCTGTTTAGGTTTTTCCTACCGATCATAATGATCACGCTATCATTGATTGTTTTTTCTTATTCAAATTTTCAATTTAATATTTCTTTTACTGATATTTATGTGCGACGTTTAGAGGCAAGAAACATTCTACCGAGTGGAAGTCTTGCAAGATATCTTGTGACTTTTTTGGGGAGTGCATGTGTTCCGATTGGGATTATTTATGGTCTTCAAAAAAAGAAATGGCACTATATTGCAATCGCGTTTTTCGCGATTGCTGTGATCTTTTCTATGAAGGGGTCGAAAGGGCTTTTTTTGTCTCCGGTTGTGTTCGTGACGATTTACTTTCTGGCTTTACGTAATGTGAGCGTTGGCTTAAAGTTGCTTGGTATATTCGTCCTTTTAGTTGGTCTCTCCCTTTTTGAAGCGTTTGTTGTACAATCAAA
>Ga0075124_10000763_pt1 | contig 14907 bp, 5 predicted proteins | sample AntAceMetag02UKS_FD_69809 | JGI IMG/M metagenome (GOLD analysis project Ga0075124, IMG submission 69809) | Saline lake microbial communities from Ace Lake, Antarctica - Antarctic Ace Lake Metagenome 02UKS | ecosystem: Environmental > Aquatic > Non-marine Saline and Alkaline > Saline | place... | reverse complement strand
GGAAATTTTTCTCAATTTTTTAATAATCCACTTTATTATAATCCGGCTTTTGTTGGACTTAATAAAGGATTAAAGGCAAGGCTTCATTATCGTAATCAGTGGTATGATCTTCCGGGTGATTTTTCTAATTATAATTTTAGTTTAGATATAGCCGACAGAGATATTCCTGGTGCTGGAGGATTAGGATTCATGGTAAATTCGACTAGTGAGGGAGTTGGATATTTTCAAAATACTACGGTAGGATTCATGCCATCAGTTAGAATTCCATTAGCTGAAAATTTTATTATGCAAGTAGGAGCAATGGCTTCATTTGTGCAGAGACAAATAAATTGGGGCAATTTGGTTTTTAGTGATGAACTAAATGGAATGCATGGAAATATTGGTCAATCAACTTTTATTCCACCAACTGATGATAAAATGATTTACCCTGATTTTAGTTTTGGTGGTTTATTTCAGGTTTCAGGAGAAGGTGTTACAGGAGTCTTTGGCGGTGCAGCGCACCATTTAACCCGTCCTTCACAATCTTTTTTCGATTGGGGGTCACCACTTGAACGCAGATATGTTGTTCATGGTGATATTCTTTTTGATATTGGTCAAAAAACAGGTTATTTTGTAAGAAAGAAAGGATTTAAACTTAATCCTGGAATCATTTGGCAATATCAGGCTAAAATGAATTTGTATTCGGTAGGAATGAATTTTTATTTTACCAGTATGTATTTTGGATTGTGGTACAGAAATGAATCTCTCGAATACGATACTCATTCTGACTTTGTTCTTCTCGCAGGAGTTTATATTCCCTTTGGTGATATTGCAAGATTAAAATTAATGTATAGTTATGATATGGCAGTTACTGCTGGTCAAACATATACAGGTCCATCAAACGAAATATCTCTAATTTTTGAATTTGATGATATTAAATTAACAAGTTCAAAGAAAAAATATCGTTCAATTAGAGGACGAAAAATTATTGAAGAAACCCTTGAGTGTACACCTTTTTAATATAGTTTAAATCGGGATTTGAAATTTATTTAATTTCTAATCCCGAATCTTTTACCTTAAATAAAAATTTCTTAAGCTTCTTGTTGTGCCTGAATAGCCGTTATTAAAACTGTGTTAACAATATCTTTAACAGAGCAACCTCTGCTCAAATCATTTACAGGTTTGTTTAGACCTTGAGAAACAGGACCTACAGCTAAAGCATTTGATGCTCGTTGTACAGCTTTATATGTATTGTTACCTGTATTAAGGTCAGGAAAAATATAAACTGTTGCTTTTCCAGCTACTTCGCTATTTGGCATTTTTTTCAATGCAACACTGGCATCGTATGCTGCGTCATATTGAATTGGCCCTTCAATTTTTATATCAGGACGACGTTTACGGGCTATCTCGGTTGCTTCTCTTACTTTATCAACATCTTTTCCTTTCCCTGATTCACCGGTAGAATATGAGAGCATTGCTATGCGGGGTTCAATACCAAACAAACTGGCAGTATCTGCAGAGCTAATTGCAATGTCAGCTAACTCTTCAGAGTTTGGATTTGGATTAAATGCGCAATCACCATAAGCAAGAACCCTGTCTTCAAAGCACATTAAAAAACAACTTGAAATAATAGAAAACTCTGGTTTTGATTTTATAAACTCAAAAGAAGGACGAATAGTGTGTTGTGTTGTATGAGCAGCACCTGAAACCATTCCGTCGGCATGGTTTTTAAATACCATCATTGTTCCAAAGTAACTTACATCGTGCATCGCATCGAATGCCATTTCTTTTGTAATTCCTTTATGTTTTCTAAGGTGATAATAAGTTAATGCATAATCATTAATAAGATCATTATCATAAGGATCAATAATGTTTACTCCTTCTAATTTTAAATGAAGCTCTTCAGCTCTGGCGAAAATATCATCTTCATTTCCTAATAATGTAATTTCAACAACGTTTCTTCGGAGTAAAATCTCTGCAGCTCTAAGAATACGATCATCCATACCTTCAGGAAGAACAATATGTTTGCTATTTGAACGTGCTCTTTCAAAGAGTTCGTATTCAAACATTATTGGAGTTATTACGTTAGAAGGTGTAACATCTATTATTTCTTTAAGTTTAGTATCATCAACAAATGCTTCGAAGTGACCTTGTGCCATTGCTAACCTTCGTTCGTTATCAGGTTTTAATGTTGCTTTTGTATTATTAATATTTATTGCAGTTGTGTAAGTGTCTGTATCAACTTCAAATATAGCAACAGGTAGTTTTTTAATACCCCTGATTAATTTCATTAAATCACTATTAATTTTAAAACCTCCAGTAAGAATAATACCTGCAATTTTTGGAAAATTATCGGATAAGAAAGTCATGAAAAGAGTTATAAGAATATCCGATCTGTCGCTTGGAGTTATTACCAATGTTCCGGCTTCGTTATGTTTTAAAATGTTTTCGATTGTCATTGCACCAACTTTGTAGTTAGTAACATCGTAATCAAGTACATTTTCGTCGCCATAAACATGATTTGCTTTTAATGCATTTGCAATTTGTCTAATGGTAAGCTTTTGAAGCAACTCTAATTCAGGAACAACAAAGTTAATTTCATTATTTGTACTTAATGATTCGAGTAATTTAACAACTTCTTCAAGGTGTTCGTTTTTAACACGATTAACAAGTATTCCTAAAAAATTAGAGTTTTCATTTATAAGAAGGCTTTTTGTAAGTTGAACTGTATTGGCAATTTTATCAACATTTTTATCTTTTCCGCAAACAACTGCTAAAATTGGAGCATTAAGATTGTTTGCAACTCTGGAATTAAATTCAAATTCAAACGGTTTTAAAGAACCTGTAAAATCAGTACCTTCAATTAGAACAAAATCACATTCAGATTCCAGTTTTTTATATTTATTAATAATTGTTGTGATGACTGTGTCAAAATCATCGGTATTAATTAGCTTGAATGCTTCTTTACTAGTCATTCCATACATTAAATCATGATCAAAAGGAAGTTTAAATCGTTTTGAAACAAGATTAATATCATGATCAGGTTTTTTTTCAAGCCTGATAATAGGCCTGAACAGTCCTACTCTTTTGATGTGCCTTGTTAAGATATTCATGATTCCGAGAACAATCAAAGATTTTCCGGATTCTGCTTCTGTAGCAGCAATGTAAAGGTTTCTTGACATGGGATTAATTCTATATTTTTTTCTTCTTTTTTTTGGGCTGCGAAATTACAAATTACATTTTGATTTTGACTGTTGATTTTTGATTTTTGGTGGATAAATCTCTATATGGCTTTTTTTTAATCGAAAATATATGCTATTAGTTTTTACAGATGGAGGTGTAATGGTGGTTGTCTGATTTGTCAGTTTATTGATTAATTGCCTGCTTGGTTATTTTATTCTATTTAGTAATGCGGTACAAAAGGAGATTGGAAATTTTGCAATTCTGCTCCGTACAAGTATTATTTTTAAACTATTATAAAATTACAAGTTTCATTTGCTTCAATAGCTTTTTGCCGTTTGGTTTTTCAAATTATTTTTTTAATTTTGCTTCTAAGAAAGTGGACGAAATTAATATTAATAATATCTATTGATAAAGCCTGAAAGTGTCCATATAATAATATAAATCATAAATGTCAAATATCAAAATTCCAATAATCAAAATAGCAATATTCAAAGTTATTTTGACATCCATTCATATGGACGTGCTTTGTTACGTGCTGTCAAGTTATGATTATTGGAATTAAAAAAAAAATTAAAATGAAGAAAAAATACATTTATTTATTATTGCTTATAATTGTAAATTCAAGCATTTTTGCTCAAGACACAATTGTAGTTCAAACCTTAACATTTGATTCTATTACTGCACGTCGTGGTGTGTGGGAATTCCCAACAAGTGAGAGTTTCCGTAAAATATTAATGGTTCATACTCTTAAATGTGACCCTTTAACACAACATGATCAATATAATTGTGGAGAATGGGATTATCTTACATATAATAAAATTTATTACCATACAGGTGTTTATGATTCAACTTTGTATTTTCATCCGAGTTTTACTTTTGCAAATGATCGATCTGCAGATTCAGTTTTAATTTCGGATAATCCTGTTTATACTTATTTTAATAATCAGCATTTTGAGGTGAGTTATGCGGATACAATATCTTCTGAATATATAGAAATTGGTAGTCCATCAGAATATACTCAAGATGTAATCCCGACTAATTATCCTTCCGGAAGATCGCAGTATTTATGGAAATCGGAAGAATTGGAAGATCAGGGCTTTACTGAGGGTAATATCACAGGAATAAAACTAAATTCTCTTTTAGTTAGTGAAGATATTGAACATTTGATGCTTAGAATTGCGGCTGTTGAAATTGATGAATTAACACCTGATACATTAATAAATCAATTAGATACAGTATTTTACAATTCTTATGAGTTTGCTGCTAACGATTGGAATAATATTAATTTCTCCGAACCTTTTTATTGGGACGGGCAATCGAATATATTAATCGATTTTAGTTTTACTAATAAACAAGCAGGGAATGTTATTGAACTTTTTGGTGAAAATCCCGGATTTAATTGTGGTATCTCATCAGGCAGCAATAATTATGCTTTGAATTTAGATGGTGAAATGGATTTTTTAAAATTACCTGATGATACATATTTTAATTCTGATTTTACATTTGAAGCGTGGATATACAAAAAAAATAATAACAATTGGAGTCGTGTGTTTGATTTCGGAAACGGGGCAAATCATAATAATGTAATTGTGGTTTTATCAAAAGAAAAAAGCGGTAAGTTCTCTTTTCATATTAATAATGATAACATGAATCGTTCATTTGAATTTGCTGATGTGATCCCTACAAATGAATGGGTTCATCTTACTTTACGTTTAACATCACATATTGGATGGGTTTATATTAACGGAGAATATGCAAATGTTGGATTACTTCAGCAACCGGATGATATAGTAAGGTCAATTAATTATATTGGCAGGAGTAACTGGAGCAACGATGATTTTGCCGATATGTTAATTGATGAATTTCGATTATATAAAATTGCTCTTGAGCCTGAGGAAATTAAGGCAAACTACCGACAGGAGATAGTTAATCCACAAGCTGATACGAATCTACTTGTCTATTTCAACTTTAGTGAAGGTGAAGGTACGGTAGTAAACGATTGTTCAATGTATTCTCATCATGCCAACTGTTATGGTTTGCCGGCTTGGTATAGGATAACAGGCCCGGAAATTTATCTTGGTTTTAATCAAAGTAACGTTAGGCCATGGATACAATTCGAAAGAATTGAGTCGTCCGGAGTAAATATAGTTTATGAAAATGTACTTGATTCGCTGGTTGATAGCCCGACACAAATTGTACTGTTTGAAAATCTTGATGACCCTGTTTCACCTACTGATACTGTTTTGTACTGGATAGCAGGAAATAAATATGTTTATGAAAACTGGCATATAGTTGATTCGGTTTGGGTTGAACCTGATGAAATTTTATACAAAGAAGATTTGCCTTATTATGGTGAACCTTTTGAATTATTGGATCAATATGAAATAGGCCGGTTTATTACACCTTATGGAATTAATTTAAGCCTTGGCCCAAAAGGCTTTTCATGGATATTTGATGTAACCGATTATGCTCATCTTTTGCAAGGAGATGTTGATTTACTTGCAGGTAATCAGCAGGAATTAATCGATCTTAAATTTATCATGATAGAAGGTACTCCTCCCCGTGATGTTCTTAAACTTGACAGGATTTGGGGAAGATATGCTTCATACAGTTATAAAAACCTTGATGACGATATAAGTCTTTCTGCTGTTACTATGCCTTTATTACCTGAAGCTGACGAGTTTAAAGTTAAAACAAGACTTACCGGACACGGACATAATAGTAATTCGGGAAATTATCCGCATTGCTGCGAATGGAAAGATAATGAACATTATTTAATGGTGAACGGCGAACAAGTTGCCGACTGGCATATTTTTCAATACCATGATTGTGGGTTAAATCCTGTTTATCCACAAGGAGGAACATGGCCGGGAGCAAGGGAAGGATGGTGTCCGGGCGATATGGTTGCTAATCATGAATTTGAAATAACAGAATATGTTACAGGTAATGAAGTAACTCTTGATTATGATATAACCCCTGTACCTTATAATAATCAGGGAATGGGAAATGGAAATTATGTAATGGCAATGCATTTACTTCAGTACGATGAATCAAATTTTGAAACGGATGCTGAAATTTATGATGTAATTTCTCCTGGTAGTGCTGATTATTATTCAAGAAAAAACCCACTTTGTTATGACCCAGAAATTATTATTAGAAACAATGGTACTTCTTCATTAACATCTTTAGATTTTGAATATGGTGTTTCCGGTGGTATAACTCAGTATTTTACATGGAACGGTATTATTGAACCTCATTGTAAAGATACTATTATATTACCTGTAACTTTCAGTTCGTTTTGGCTTGGAGATACTTTACACAATTTTACTGTTAATATTTCTCAACCAAATGGATTAACGGACGAATACAGTGATAATGATACTTATGTGTCGCATTTTAATATGACTGACATGTATGACGAACCTTTCATTATACAATTAAAAACCAATAATCAGGCATACAGATATAATCTTGAATTTAGGGATGTAAATGGAAATGTATTATTAAGTTGGGATAATCTTGAAAATAATACAATTTATACAGATACAGTGGATTATGGTGATGGTTGTTTTACAATTGAGCTTGTTGATGAGGAAGATATGGGATTACAATACTGGGCTTATCCAGCTCAGGGTAATGGTTATTTAAGGTTTTTTGATTTGGATAGCGTAATGATTAAGTATTTTAATTCTGATTTTGGAAGAAGTATTTTCTACACTTTTAACGTCGGTGATGCTTTCTATATTCAGGAACCTAATTTAAATGGATCAATAAATATTCATCCAAATCCATTTACAGAAGAAGTCTATATCAACTTTAAAGATATTAATAGCGAAATATCGATTTATATTTACAATATACAGGGGCAGCAGGTTTATTCGTCAAATAATAAAATTAAGCAGATTTCTCGTATTAAAATCAATTTAGGTGATGTGCCTTCAGGATTATATGTGGTAAATGTAGTTTATAATAATATAGCAATTAAGAAAAAGATTATTAAATTGTAATTTGGGATTGATGTCTTTATCAGCAATTGTTTTTATGCATTCTCCTGTTTTTTAAACGCTATAAAAATGAGCTAAAAGCAATTTTTATATTTACAATGGTTAATGCCGAAATATAGTCAAAGCACTTTTAAGAATGAAATGAATTAAAAGTGCTTTTTGAATAGTATTCGATATAAGTCACATATATATATATACAGATGCTGATTTTTTAGTCTGGGTTTGCATTAGCGAAGACAGGAGAGTAATTATATAAATCCCGCCTTTTCAGTTGCAGTATATTATGTTAACATTTTACTTATTAAAGGCTATATATGAAATAAGATAGTGTTTTATGCTTACATTCAAGATTCTACATTTATTTCAATAATGAAAAATGTAGAATCTTGAATGTAAATTGTAAAAATATTTAATAGCTGGATTATCTATTTTGGATTCTGAGTTAATCATTTATTTCTAGATTTTAACCCAAAATTCAAGACTCTCTAATGTATCAACGTTACAGTACCAAATGTATTAAGGTTACCGTCGCCATTATCAGTGCCTTCCCATATTGTATTATCTCTAAAAGTAGCTGCTGCTTTCCAAACGTATGAGCCTTGAGGTAATAATGTTTCATGATAGATTCCGTCCCAACTTTCGGCCGGTCTTCCTTCACCATCAAGTTTACTCGAACTCCAAACAAGGTTGCCCCATTTGCTATAAATTTCAATCTTATATTTTCTTAAATTATAGCCTTTAGGTGAAAAAAGTTTAATACCTGCATTTGGACTTTTTGGTGCAAAAGCATTAGGAATATAAAGTCCTTTAAAGAACATCTCATATTTCATAGTGCTTGTATCGGGACAGTTAAATTGATTCCAGCTAGTTAAAGTAATTAAGAAGGTATCATCTTCATTATAAAGTATTACAGGACTATCTTCCTCAGAAGTTTCACCATTTCCGAAGTCCCAATAACTTAATGAATCTCCTACGGAAGTATTATTAAAAAAGATTTGCCCTTGTATTCCTTCGTAATTTGAAGTAATCTCAAAACTACTTGTTGGAATTGGATGAACTTCAACAGAATTAGTTATAGTATCACTACAATTGTTATTATCAGTTATAACTAATTTTACATCAAAGTTTCCTTCAGTAATATAAATAAATTCCGGATTTTGAATAATTGAAGTATCTTCTGTGCTTGTTAAATCACCAAAATCCCAAAACCATGAATTAATCGGGACATCAGCTGTGTCTGAAAAATCGAAGAAAAGTGTGGGATTACCTTTGCAAGGAATATCGAAATCAAATGCAGCAGACGGCCCATCATTAATAGTTATAGTTTTCAATAAAGTATCAATACATCCAAGATTGTTTTCAACAACAAATTCGATATTGTAATCTCCTTTGTAGTTATACATGAAGTTAGGATTCTGAATAATTGAAGTGTCGCTGATAATTAAAGGATTGCCAAAATCCCAATGCCAATCTACAATAGGTATTCCGTAATTTTCAGATTCATCGGTAAAAAATACTGTTGTATTTGTGCAAGCGGACACTGTTGAAAATTGTGCTTCAGGTGATGGAATAATATATATGTTCTGTGTTTTTGTGTCGGTAAATAAGTTACCATTAACATTTGCAGTTACAGTTATCGAAACATCAAAGTATCCCGAGCCACTAAAATTATGACAAATACTTGCCTGATAAATCGAATATGAATCTGTGTTTCCGTCACCCCAATTCCATTCCCAATTTACGATAGTTCCTGCTCCTTGTGCAACAGATGAGTTTTCTGAGAAACATACAATCTGATTGGCACATGCTGGTTCAGTTAGAACTTCAAAAGCAGCAGAAACGCAAGGTTCTTTTGTAATTTGTATTGTGATAGAATCAGAACATCCTAATAGATTTGTTGTTATCAATTGAACATAATATGAGCTGTCAATTGGTGGATAAACATGCGAAGGATTTTGCAGTATAGAGAAATTATTTACTCCAGATGAAACATCACCAAAGTCCCAATTCCATGTTAGTATTTCACTTCCGTTTCCAGATGAAAGATCTGTAAATTGAGTTGGATTATTACAGATTGCATTATCAAAAGAAAAATCAGGAATTGGAAGTGGATTAACAATAACATTATGATATATTGAGACTGTGCAATTATCCAAATTTGTTAATGTAAGAACAACCTGGTATGTCCCTGAATTAGCATAAGTATAAGATATTGTATCGAATGCAGATGAAATCGGATTTGATCCGTCACCAAATTCCCATTTATACGAAATAATAGAATCATCAGCTGGTGTGTAAGAGGCCTCAAAGAATGTAGCATGAGTGTGACATACCTGAGTTGCCGTAAAATCTGTAGTCATTGGATCGAGTATACATATTGTATCAACAACACTATTGGAGCATTGATTAAAATCTGTTACAGTTAATGTTACATGATAACATGTATCAGTTATTGTGTATGTATAAGTAGGGTTTTGTGATGTTGAATAATATGTATTGTCAATTTCCCAATACCATTCGCCTATTGGACTACCATTTCCTCCCGGTGTTGATTCATCATAAAAGCTAATTGTTCCGTGAGGATCGCAAACTTTTTGATAAGAAAATAAAGGATTTGGAAGATCAAAAATTTGTACATTTCTTACAATGGAGTCTATACACCCGTTAAGATCAGTAGTCACTAATTTAACATCAAAACTGCCAATTCCTGAAAACAAATGTGCAGGATTTTGTAATATAGATGTATTATTTCCTGATGCAGGATCATCAAAATCCCAAGTCCATGAGGTGACAATACTATTATTACTGTATGATTCATCAGTAAAAAATGTTGAATCGTTTAAACACCAGTTTATAAAAGAGAAATTTGAAACCGGTTGGTCATTTACCCAAACAGTGTGCATCACATTGTTTATACAACCAAGATTGTTTGTTACAGAAAGTTCAACATCGTATGTTCCCGGTGAATTATAAATATGCATTGGATTTTGAATATTTGAAGTATCTCCGTCATCAAATTCCCAATGCCAGGTAATGATATCTGTTCCTGTACCATAAAAATTATTTATTGTTCCAACACAAGTTGAATCAGTGTCCATTGTAAAATCAATAACAGGTGGTGGATTAACGTAAACAGTATATAAAGTAGAATCAATACAACCGTTAACATTATAGGCTGTTAGAGTAACAAAATAATCACCTAAATCAGTAAAAATATGAGTTGGATTTTGTTGGGCTGAAGTATTATTTACTCCTGAAAGCTCGTCACCAAAGTTCCAAAACCATGAAATAATATTTCCTCCGCCATTAGGTAAGGATTCATCAGTAAATTCAACTTCTTGCTGATAACAAGCAGTAGTCCAGCTAAAGTTTGCCATCGGAGATGGAATAATTACAACATTATTTGGAGTAGAATCTGTGCAACCTTGTGAATCTTCAACAACTAAACTAATGGTATAAGTTCCGGAATTTGCGTATAAATATGCAATATCATGATTGTCTGGAAAAAGTATTGTTGTATCGTTACCATCACCAAAATACCAATGCCATGATGTAATATGACCGCCTGGAGAACTTGAATAATCAGTTAAATAAATTGAATCACCGGAGCAACTTGGAGAGGAAACATCAAAAAGGGCTGTCGGCAATTGATTAATAAATACCGGATAGGTAATAGAATTAGTGCAACCATTAAAATCAATTATAGTGAGAGTAACGTTAAAAGTTCCATAAGAATAATAAACATAATCAGGATTTTGGATAATATCTGTACCTCCATCGCCAAATTCCCAAAACCAACTTGCAACATTTGTTCCTGAACCATAAAAATGAACAATGTTTCCTAAACAATTTGTGTCGGCATCAACAGTAAAATCAACTGTTGGCTCAGAATACACATTTACTATATTTATTGTAGTATGGCTACATCCATCTAAATTTATAACAACTAAAGTAACATCATAGGTAGTTCCTGCTGTTGTAAAAATATGGTTGGGATTTTGAACATTTGAAGTGTTATTTGTTCCGGAAACTGGATCTCCAAAATTCCAATACCATGATACAAATGCACTTCCATTATTTTGTGAAGAAAGATCTGTAAATTCTACCGCTTCTCCTTCACAGGCAACTGTATTTTGAAAATTTGCCACAGGATTTGGTACTACAGAAATATTTTTTGCAATAGAATCAATACAACCATCGGAGTCTGTTACAATTAAAGTAACTGTAAAAACACCTTCAAGACCATAATAATGAGAAGTGTTTTGATTGCTTGCTGTATTACCATCACCAAATTTCCATTCCCAAATATCAATTGTACCGTTTGGCGTGGTTGAGTAATCAGTAAAATATACTGTATCACCAAAACATGCTGGTGCTGTGTGTTGAAAATCCGGAACTGGTAGATCAGTACATTGAGCCAAAATATTTCCTGAAAAAAGAATTGTAAAAGATAAAAGAAAAATACTTTTACTAATTAATTGTTTTATTGCATTATGTATCATTATCATTTTGCGTTATATTTTTATGAATCCAAAAATAGTAATTATTCTCTATTATCTAAGTAAAAACTAAAATATATACGATTTTTTTAATAAAAAGTGCGTAATGCTTAGTAGAAAATTAGTATTGAAGAATAAAAAAATTCTTTTCAGATCAAATTTTTAGATAATTGATTAGAAAATCTTCGATTTGTCCTGCAGTAATTTTTTTTGCAATAATCTTCTTTTTATAATCTAAAATATATATTACTGGGGTACTGTAAATATCGTATAATTGATGATAATCTTTTGTTATACTTCTGGTTCCATTTACATTAATCCAGTTGAGCTTATTATCGATAATGAAATTTTTCCATTGCAATAAACTTGTATCAGTGCAAACAGCAAAAATTTCAAGATCGAATTTTTTTAAATCATATAATTTTTTTAATTCCATGATTTCTTTTTTGCAAGATCCACAATGAAAATCCCAGAAAATAATCAAACTAAATTGGTTTTTAAACGATTGAAACGAAATAAGTTGATTGCTTGTGTCGAGCAAAATAAGATTTGGTGCAGTTTTTCCAATCAAAAGTGGTTTGATTTTTTGTGCTCTTTCAGAGATGATCTCAGAAATTTCTTTGTTTTCTTCTTTTACATTTCCATTTGTGAAATATTTTTCTGCAATGTGAACAAATATTTTATCGAATCCCATAATTTTTGATTGTTCATATGTAGAGATAAATTCCCAAATTAAGTATTCATATATTTCGCTATTGATAATTGTTTTTTTAATAATAATGTCGATAGCAATAATTATTGAGTCGGGATGTTTGTAAACCAGGTTTTTAAAATATGTTTTAATTTTGTTGTTTAATACAGGTGTTAGTAAAAAACGATTATCAGTTAAATCAATATTATCCCAGAAATGACTTTTAAAATACAGAAATTTTAATTTATCATCAGAAATGTTTTTTGGAATTATCGGGTCTTCCATTGCTAACAAAACTTTTGAAAAGAAAGCATTAGAATGTTTTTCAATAAAACTGAGTTTATACTTTTTAATATTGTTGTTGAGTGTAAAAATTTGATTTTTTAAAACTTTGGTTGAGTCAGAAAATTTTATTATTTTTTTCTTAAGTATTTTTATTTTATTGTAATTTATTGAGTTGTATTTTAGGTATTCAAAAAATAATTTGTTTTCCACTGAGCCTGAGACTACCATATTATCAATAATATGAGAGGTGTCGGTTTTAAGTTTAAACTTTTGTTTTTCGGGTATAATAAATTCAAAAAGTTTATTATTATTTTCTCCGGCAAGGATGTAAATTCCTTCAGATAATTTTTCTTTTCCCTTGAAAATAATATTGAAATTATTATCAACATCAGAAGTATCAACTAAGTGCATTTTGTCGCCATAATAAACTGCCAAATAACAAATTGAATCAGAAATACCATTAATTCTTATTTGAATATTATATTCAGTTTTGGCAGATGTTGTAAAAGCTAAAAAATTAAATAAAAGACCGATTAAGATAAGTTTATTTTTCAAAATTGTTTAGTTTAAAATTTGGGGCAAATGTATGGAAAAATTAAGAAATAAAAAGAGGGAGTGATGGAATAATGGAATATCCATCAGCACTGACTTTCTTCACTTCTTGAGGATTCCTTTTAGTAGTCTGGTTATAGTAGCAATGGAGTAATTGGAATATACTATCCTGTTTATTCTCTACTTATAACATAAATTAAAACACAATTATTATCAATTGCAAAGAAAAAGCGTTCATAAAATTAATTAGAACGCTTTTACTACCCACCATTTATTAACTTAACTTTAATAAAATGAAATATAATAATCGAAAAATTCAATTCATTAATTAATATTAATTCTATTATTTTTATTTGAATAAATATGTTTATTTATAATGCTTTTGTTTTTTATTTTATAAAAAGTTTCTTCAGGCCATGTGAAATTTGTATTTTTTAGAAGTTCATTTGAAAATATGTTAGTTTGGTATTGATTATTGTCAACAGGAATATTAATTGTGAAGAATGATCCATAATTTGGTTTAGATTCAAGACTTATTTCACCTCCTAATAATTTTGTTAGTTGATTAGAAATACTTAATCCTATTCCTAAGCCACCATATTTTCTACAATAAGTATCTTCTATCTGCTCGAAGTTATGAAATATTTTCTCGCTTTTATTTTTAGGAATTCCAATTCCCGTATCTATCACATGAAATTGAACAGAATTGTTTTTCAATGTATAACCAATTTCTACAAAACCTTTCTCGGTGAATTTGAGTGCATTATCTATTAAATTTGTAAGAATTTTTTTAAGTATTACAGGATCTGTTTTTATTTTAGCTTTTTTTTTATCCAGATCATTTTTAATTTTCAATTCTACATTAACTTTTTTTTCTTTCTTTTTCTCCTTTTGAAAATGAATTTTTATTTCTTCAAGTAAATCTTCAATAACAATTTCATTATTATTAATATTTATTTCTTTAGCCTGAATCTGTGCAGCTTCAAGCATTTTTGTAATAGTTTGTAAAAGTTTTTCGCTGCTTGAGTATATTCCTTTTAAAAATATGTCTTTATCAATAAGGTTTGTTTCTTCATCATTAATTAGCAATTTTGAAAAACCCATAATTGCATTAAGTGGAGTTCTAATCTCATGCGAAATATTTGACAATATCATTCGCTTTAAATTTTCCACTTCTGATGATTTGTTAATCAATAATTGTTCAGTAAGTTTAAGTTTCTTTTCTATTTCTTTTTCACTTGCACTCATGTCGTATTTTATTAATTATATTGATTTTTTAAATATTTTTTAGTTATTAACTCTATATATTAATCCTGTTTTTACCCAAAAGGTGACCGCTTTTTTTGAACTTTTTTGAACTTTTTTTTAATTGCATCGTATTATAAACTGATTAGCAATAAATTATAAGTGATATTTTTTGTCGTTTATTCCCGAAAAATATGGGATTACTTCAAAATTTGCTTTCATTTTTTAAAAAAATACTAAGTAGGCTTTGATTTATTTTTGATAATCGATAAAAAATAAAATATAATTATTGACTTTAGTAATTGAAATATTTTGAAAAAATAATTTTCATTGATAAAAAAAGTCAAAAAATATTATTTTATAAAAAATTAAAAAACAGTACATTAGGTGGAAATATTTGTTTATTAATAAAAAAAAATAAAAAAAGTTCAAAAAAAGCGGTCACCTTTTACCCTTTTTGGGGATTAAT
>Ga0075124_10000762_pt1 | contig 14916 bp, 14 predicted proteins | sample AntAceMetag02UKS_FD_69809 | JGI IMG/M metagenome (GOLD analysis project Ga0075124, IMG submission 69809) | Saline lake microbial communities from Ace Lake, Antarctica - Antarctic Ace Lake Metagenome 02UKS | ecosystem: Environmental > Aquatic > Non-marine Saline and Alkaline > Saline | place... | reverse complement strand
ACATTTATCGGCTCGTATTTTTCAATCCCGTTTTTCTTCGCGAATGCCTCCAGCAGTATATCCATCATACCCGGCACCGTGTAACCCACGGTCTTCCCCTCAAGGTCTTTCGGTTTTTCGATCCCCCTCCCCTCGAGGAAAAGAAGCACACTTAAGGGATGCTCCACCAGCCTTCCAACAACGGTGATTTTAAGCCCCTCCGAGGCCGCCATGATGACCTGCGGTGCATAAGAAATCGCCAGGTCCACATTATTCGACGCCGCAAGCTTCAGTGCATCGCTGGTTGCCGAGGGACTCAGAATTTCGACCTCCAGTCCCTCATCGGCAAAAAGCCCCTCCTCTACCGCCACGTAAAGGGGAAGATGATCGACATTCGGAAACCAGTCGAGCATGACGGTCAGCTTTTCGGCAGCCCGAAGGGGGACCGCCGTCAGAATCAGGATGGAAACAAAAACTCCTATAACCCCTTTTACAAGATTCCTTTTCATTTCAAAAGTTCCTCCTTGATCAAAAATTATTTGCTGCTTCGTAAAAAGCGCTACTATCCCGATCCCGACATGTCGGGACTAAATCGGGTCATGTCCTGAGAATCCTTGCCATATTGTAGCTGCCTGATTTATCAGGCCACTTCTTTTCGCCCCGATATTATCGAGACGAGCTACAAATTATGCACCAGTGTTTGCCGATAAATCGGCGAGCTACAAAATCTATGACCATCTATTCCAGTAAATAAATTTCCTTTCCATAAAACCCACAAAAACCCACATGGCTAGACCCATCGCCGAGAGCCACAGGATGGCGGCAAATACCATATCCACGTTCAGTCTGGCATTCGCCTGAATCATAAGGTACCCGAGTCCCCTCTGGGCGCCAACCCACTCGCCGATAACGGCACCAATCGTTGCCACGGTGACCCCCACTTTCAGCCCCGAAAAGAAAAAGGGAAGCGCCCAGGGCCAGTAAAGAAGGCGCATCGTGTCCCAGAATCCGGCGCCCATCAGGCGAAAGAGCATCACATACTCGGTACCGCAGTTCTTATATCCCTCAAGGAGACTGACGGTGATCGGAAAGAAAATAATAACAGCCGCCATCAGGACCTTGCTTGCAATGCCATACCCGAGCCAGATGACCAGAAGCGGAGCCAGTGCAAATACCGGTATCGCCTGCGACACCACAAGAAAGGGTGAAAGAGCCTGTTCGATTGAGGGATGAGAAAACATTACCGTCGCCAGCGGGAGGGCAATAAAAAGGGCCAGGAATATTCCGAGAACAATCTCGAGTGCCGTAACTGCCGCATGAGGAAGCAGTATGTGAGACTGAAAAATGGCCACCCCAAGTATCTGTGTTGGCGCGGGTAGTATAAAATCGGGCACAGAAAGGCCCCTGCACGCGAGCTCCCAGGTCGATAGAATTACCAGTATAATTGTAAGAGAGATAATATTTGATCGCGTCATGTTATAACTCCCCTTGGAGCTCTTCAAGGACATGCTCTTTTATTTCGAGAAGGCCCTGTTCACTTCCCTTTCTCGGCTTCGATGAATCGAGTGCAATACGCTCACGAACATCCATCGGAAAGGGCGTGAGTACCAGGACTTCATCGGCCAGTAAAAGGGCCTCTTCCACATCGTGGGTTATCATAAGGATCGTCTTTTCAAACTCGCTCTGAAGGAGGAGAAGATGGGACTGCAGGCTCCTTCTCGTTATGGCATCGAGGGCCGAAAGCGGCTCATCGAGGAGAACCAGTTCGTGTTCAAACATAAGGGTACGAACGAGGGCACACCGCTGGCGCATTCCACCCGATACCTTCCGGGGAGGATAATGCTCGAATCCCTGAAGACCAAGACGATCAAAGAGATAGAGCGCCTTTTCACTGGAGCCCTCGTTTCTTCCCGAAATGCGTGTGGGAAGCAGCGCATTATCAAGAAGCGAGAGCCATGGTAAAAGGAGGTCCTTCTGCTGCATATAGGCGGCCTTCTTCCCAAGATGACATACGGTTTCCCCAAGCCAGGAAATCTCACCATTATCCTTGGCGACAACACCGGTCAAAACATCAAACAGTGTGCTCTTTCCGCAGCCCGAAGGCCCCACGAGGGCAGTAAATCCGCCCCTCGGCACGGTAAGGCTGAAACCATCAAAGACTGTAAGATCGCCAAAGCTCTTTTTTAAATCAACCACAGAAAGCAAAAAAGTTTTCCTTCCCTTTTTCAGTCAAGTCCCCTGGAATTCTGTTACTTCAGGGTTTTTAATCGTTTCGATACGGCCAGTGCCTTTCCGGCCACCTCGGCAGGCGTCTTTCCAAGGATACGGATTATCGGTTCCTTTCCCATGCCACCGCGGTCAAAAATTATGTCGGGAATCGTATCCCTTCTCGACAAAACCCAGTTCGTCCCCCACTCCAGGGATGAACCTTCCCTCTTTTTGACATTTTTCGGCTCGTCCGAACGGCGGAACTCATCTATTTCATAGCCGAGATCTCTGCATATATCGACGAGTTTATCGGAGAATCTGATATTCATGGCAGAGCGATAATCACCGTCATAGCGCATTGTCGTGAGAACGATCTTTGCGACATGATTCGACGCCCCGAATTCAGGATCACAAAGTGTCCCAACATTGTCTCCGACCTTCAGTATCCTGCCCTGAATCCCGGCCACTTCGTCTTTTGTCGTCGCATAGGGAAGGGCATAGACAAAATTCGACTGAATCGCGGGAATAACATTCCCGCATTTTCCGTCTTTCAGGAGCCCTACCCCATCTTTCAGCTCGATTATTGATCGATACCTCTCACTCTCGCGCAAAAGGGCGGCAAAATGATTCGTCGGACCGTGTCCTCCCCCGATGCGAAATGAAAATCTGATGGCCGTGGTAATGTAGTCCTTCGCTCGTTTCACCGCGTCAAGCACGGTCATCTCCTGGGCAAGCCCCGTCGCAATTGCCGCCGAGATGGTACATCCCGTCCCGTGGGTATCTTTCGTCTCAATCCTCTCGGAGACAAGTTCGTGAAAATCCCTGCCATCGAAGAGTATATCGAGGGCGTCACCACCCATATGCCCGCCCTTTACGAAGACGTTTTTGGCACCCATGTCGTGAATGATGACAGCCGCTTTCTTCATATCATCGGCGCTCTCTATCTTGATTCCCGCAAGTTCTTCCGCCTCGGGCGTGTTTGGCGTAATCACAAAGGCGAGGGGGAGAAGCTCTTCGATGAGGGTCTCTTTCGCCTCGTCCCTGATAAGTTTTGCACCGCCTTTCGCCACCATCACGGGATCGACGACAAGTTTTTCAATACCGTAGTTTTGAATCTTTTTTGCTACCGCTTTGATTATCTCGGAGTTTGAGAGCATTCCCGTCTTGGCCGCATCGATCCCGATATCCTCTGCCACGGAATCGAACTGTTTTTCCACAAAGTCGATAGGGACCTCATGTATGCCCTGGACTCCCAGGGTGTTCTGGGCCGTGAGCGCCGTTATTACGCTCATTCCGAATCCGCCCAGGGCGGTGATTGTCTTCAAATCGGCCTGTATTCCCGCCCCGCCGCCGGAATCAGAACCGGCTATAGTTAAAACTCTCTTCACGTCCATTTCTTAGCTTACCTCTCTGTAAAACCTCACAACGAGAAGATATCCCGTCTCAACTGATATCGTGCCCCGCTTTTCAGCCAATCTGTTACTGATCCCGTAGGGAGTCCCGATCTCCATCTCCCCGTCGGAGAGGGGATAGTCAAAACCCGTGAGGGTTATTCCAGAAACAGACGAAGAGAGGGGAAAGAGTGAAACCGTATCCCCCACATTTCCATTAATTGTTACGGTATCGGCGACGACAAAAAGCTCGCTGGCCTCATCAACAATTTTCGTTTTCACATTCTTTTCCGCCGCCTTGACGAGGAGAAATATATTCGCCAGTGCGTGATCTATTCTTCCTCCCAGGGCACCCAGTATAATTATCTCATCAGGCTTCAAGTTGAAGGCATATTCCAGAGCAAGCCAGGTATCGGTCTCATCTTTTCTTTTTGGAAATCTGATTACTTCGCTGCCCCTTTCCTTAAAATACCTGAGAATGTCCTCTTCCGCCGAGTCCATATCCCCTATGATAACCGCGGGAATAATGTCATGAGCAAGAAGCTGCCTGGAAGCACCGTCGGCACAGATGATCACGGGATCAGCTGCCTCTCTGATCCTCTCCTTGAGAAATCTTTCGTCCTCGATGGTACCGCCGGAAACAATAAAAACTTTCTTTTTCATCTGATTTCCCCATCCCCCTGGCCCCGGTAATTCGTTATTCGGAAATCGCAATTCGTAAAACGTAATTCGGAATTCGCAAAATGTAAATTGCTATCCGATATCCGGTTTCCGTTCTTCGATTTTTCGAGACTGACAAAAAAAGGGCCTACCCCTTTCCGGATATGCCCTCAATAGATATCTCTCACAATCCCTACGCTGGCATTACCCAGGTCAGGTTCAAAGGGTATTATCTCAGCCCTGAAGGCACCCCGGAATCTTTATCTCAATTGTGATCTATGATGCTACTCCAACTCTACCCAATAATCAAGCATAATCTATTGGATTCCAAAAAGATCCATGGCATTTTTGGAAGTAATTCTGCAAACCTCCTCAAAGGGAACTCCTTTTATATCGGCAACCTTTCGTGCCGTGAGAACCACGTTTGCCGGTTCGTTTCGCTTCCCCCTTTTGGGTTCAGGAGTAAGGAAGGGGCAATCGGTCTCTACCAGCAGTTTATTAAGCGGCACCTTTCTCACCACATCCCTTAGTATGGATGAATTTTTGTATGTCACCGTACCGGGAACGGAAATATAGTATCCCCAGTCGAGACATCGTTTCGCCATGGCATAGTCGCCGGAAAAACAGTGAATGATCCCCCTCTGATTCCCGTTCCAGGGCTCGAGGATCTCCATGATCTCCTTATGTGCCTCTCTGTCATGAATAATAATGGGAAGGTCAAGTTCGTGGGCGAGTTCGAGCTGCTCTTTGAACCGCTGTATCTGCACCTCCCGGGGCGAGAGATTCCTGAAAAAATCGAGTCCGATCTCCCCATAGGCGACCACCTTCTCGTGTTTCGCCAGTTCTCTTAAGGCATCATAGGTTCCATCATCGATTGCCTTCGCAAAGTGGGGATGTATACCCACCGAGGCAAAGACCATCTCATAGCTCTCGGCCACCGAGATCGCCCGTCTGCAGTCATCCAGCTCAATTCCCACGGTCACGATATAGTCGATCCCGTTTTGCCTGGCACGATCGATAACATCATCCCTGTCTTTGTTGAAATCTTTCAGTTCAATATGTGCATGCGAATCTACAAGCATTTACAACTCCCTTTACACACCCCTTTATCCCCTCTCAAGAGGGGACTTTCCGGTGTTCCTTTATCCAGTCTTCAATAGCACCCACGACGCCTTCCACATTTTCTTTTACGTCCCTGTCGTAAAATCGAAGGAAGCGGACACCGAGCGATTCCAATCTTTTCTGTCGTTTCAGATCATCCTCTCCCTTGGCATCGTGGCTAACACCATTGATTTCTGTTGCAAGCAGCAATTCGCTGCAATAAAAATCTACAATATAGTTGTCAATAGGCCTCTGACGATGGAAGTCACAGCCCAGCATCTGTTTGCCTTTTAAATGGCCCCACAATATCACTTCTGAGAGTGTACTGTTCTTGCGCAGATTTCGGGCCAGTTCTTTCAATTTTGGGTTATAGCGAATTATTTTCCGCCTCATACCATCGTCCTTCTCCTCTTGATATGTATGCCAGAAGAGCTGGGTGTTATCATCCCCTCTTGAGAGGGGTGCCCGAAGGGCGGGGTGTGTATTACTCTCTTAGTCGTGGATCGAGGGAGTCGCGTATTCCCTCACCGAGCAGATTGTAGCCGAGAACGGTGATCAGTATTGCGAGTCCGGGATAGAGGGAAAGCCACCAAGCTATATCAATATTATCCTTGCCCGCCGTAAGAATATTACCCCAACTCGGTGTCGGGGGCTGGACCCCGATGCCGAGGAAACTGAGGGCAGATTCCGTCAAAATCGCCCCTGCCACACCAAGTGTCGCGGCCACAAGAACAGAGGCCATTGCATTTGGAAGTATATGACGGAAGATAATCCTGAAATCGCTGGCACCGATGCCCCTGGCTGCCTGGACAAAATCACGCTCCTTAAGCGATATAAAATCGGCGCGCACAAGACGGGTGATTCCCATCCAGCCCGTCAATCCGATGACAATCATTATATTCCAGATCGAGGGTTCCAGAATCGCGATAACCGCCAGAATCAGAAAGAATGAGGGAAAGCAGAGCATGATATCGACAAACCTCATGATAATGGCATCAACCCACCTCCCGTAATACCCCGCGATTGCGCCAAGAATGGCGCCGACAAAAATCGCGATGCCCGTTGCCACAAAACCGACCTTCAGCGATATCCCGGCCCCCCAGATCATCCTGCTCATGACGTCACGCCCGAGCTGATCGGTACCGAAGAGATGGTCCCCTGAAGGCGACGACAGGACATTCTTAAGATTGATCTCATTCGGATCATAGGGTGAAATGAAGGGAGAAAGAAAGGATACGACAAAGAGAAGAATGACTACAACGGCGCCGGCAACGGCCATCTTGTTTTTTAAAAATCTGTACCAAAAATCGCTTTTCATAGTTAAACTCTCAGCAACCGGTCAATGATCTCGAGGATGTATCTGCTTTACTTTTTAATCCTTATCCCTCTAATCCCTAATCCAGTAATCCATTATTACTACGGCAATTAAATATATCAAATGTGAAGCTCCCCACCCACATGGCGGGGCTTGCGGGTGCGTTCCCGGTCATGCCGGACTTGATCCGGCATCCAGGCCAATTCTGGATTCCGGCTTCCGCCGGAATGACGGTTTTGACGTATATTGTTGCCGGAGTAATAATTTCACGAAACCCGTATCCTCGGATCGGCCACGGCATAGGAGACATCGGCAATCAAATTCCCGAGGAGCGTCAGGACCGCCCCGATAAAGAGTATCCCCATCACAACGGGATAATCCCTCGACATGACGGCCATATAGAAAAGCTGCCCCATACCGGGAATGGCAAAGATGGTCTCGAAAATTACACTCCCCCCGATGAGCCCCGGAATGGAAAGACCGAGAATCGTTATAACGGGAAGAAGGGCATTTCTCAGCGCGTGCTTGTAGATGACGACCCGTTCGCTCAGTCCCTTTGCCCTGGCGGTTGTAATATAGTCCTGCCTGATAACCTCAAGCATATTCGACCTCATATAACGGGAAAGCCCCGCAAGTCCTCCAAATGCCGAAAGGACAACCGGCAGAAGCAGATGTTTTATCAGATCGACAAATCCCCCCCATACGGTAAAATATTCATAATTCAGCGAGTGTATGCCCGAGATGGGAAGCCACCCGAGGTTCACCCCGAAAAGAATCATAAGCAGGAGCGCCAACCAGAAGGTCGGAACGGCAAAGCCGATAAAAACAATGACGGCTGTCACCTTATCAAAAAGTGAATCCCGGTGAACGGCCGAGAGAACCCCTATCGGAATCGCAACAAGGATAATGAAAATCATCGAAAGGACGTTTATGCTAATCGTAATGGGGATTCTTTCGGCTATCTTGTCCGTGACAGGCCGGTGGTCGGTGGAAAAGGACTTCCCCAGATCGAGAACTGCGAGCTTCTTGACCCACAGAAAATACTGTTCATGGAGCGGTTTATCGAGATCATACATGGCCCGGAGACGTTCTTTCGCCTCCAGAGACACCTGAGGATTCATTTCTGTCTGAAGATCAGTGGGTGAACCGGGTGCGAGGTGAATAACGGCGAAACAGATAATCGTAATCCCTACGAGAAGGGGGATCATCATCAATGATCTTTTGAGGACATATTTAATCACGTCCCGATCCTTCCAAAACCTGTTTCGACCGAAAAAATATCAGACGAGGCCTTCTAAGAGATTCATTTTTTCAATATTTTCCAACGTACGCCAGAGGGTTTCTTCGGTGTGCGGCTCAAGCGTTATTATGGGGCTTTTGCTATTTTTTTTCAAACGCTCAAAAAACTCGGGAAAGGGGAACGTTCCCTCACTCACGGCAATATGCTCGTCTTTGAAACCCCCGTTGTCATGGAGATGAATCTGCCCTATAGAGGACCCCAGCTCATCCATCCATGAATCGAGGGACGCATCGGAAAAGGCGTTAAAGTGACCCGTATCGAAACACAACGAGATTCGGGGATCCTTTTCAAAGGTATCCAGAAGACTCTTCAGATAGTGGGGATCTTTTTCATAGACGTTTTCTATGGCGATCATGGTATCCGTCTCCCCGGCAATGGCGAGAAAATGCCTCCACGTCTCCCGGCTGTTTTCAAGCCACTCATCCTCTTTCGACACATAATATTTCTCATCAAACGAGGCATGGCAGACAACCGATTTCGGACCAAAGAGGGGCACGAGATCGAAGACCTGTTTCAGACGTTCTATCGTTACCTCCCTAACCTTTCTGTCCAGTGCGCCGGGCCTGAGATCGAAAAAGGGGGCATGAAAGGTAACAGACAATCCTTGATCTTTGATACGCTTTGCCGTATCAGTAAAATCAGATCTTTTGTAGCGGTCAAGGACAAAACAGTCGAACCCGATCTCCGGATTGATTCTTTCCTTTATTATCAGGGGAAGATAGGTGTCGATAAGCATCTGATAGGGCATATTGACGTGAACTGCATTCAGGATATCTTGTACCGACAAATTTCACCTCGATAAATTGCAATTCTATCTCAATTTCTTTCGGCACACCTCTATCACAGTCCATTCCTTTTAACAACAGCGGGCCTCAAGTTCGTATTTTCTTCTTGACAACTCAAAAGGCTTCCTGTTAGGTAGCTTGCTTCTTTACGCAACCCAAGGGGCCGTTAGCTCAGCCCGGTAGAGCAGTTGACTTTTAATCAATTGGTCAGGGGTTCAAATCCCCTACGGCCCACCAGATGATAAGAAGGGATTGAATGTTCAAAACGTTCAATCCCTTTTTTATTGCGTTAAAGTAACGCCTTACTAATCTTCCCCTTTATAAGCAGTATATTGTATGTCACTCACCGGAGTTTTAACAAGACCGGTATCGAGACTTTCTCCCGGTATTTTCTTCAGGCATTCCTCAAGGGTTATCGTGCCCTTCGAATACCCATAGGCGGCGATCATCATTTCCTGCGCCTTTTCTTTCGCCATCGTAAAGAGCCCTGCCACCGAAGCAACTCTTTCCTCACCCGACACAAGATCCCGGTACCGTATATCTTCTTTCATACGGCAATCACGTCTCACTACGCCTCTGTAAAAAAGAGGGAGCAGGTCGGGGTCTTTCAGTAACCCGAACATATTTAATATAAGGGCGACAAAGTAGACCGCAGTGCTTGTAAAACACCTGTTGAATCGTACCTGCCTGACGAAAGCGCGGCGCACACTCGATCTGGGAAGAGAAAATTTATCGGCAATAAGTGACTCGAAGATGAGGCCCTCCAAAAGCCTGGGGTTTAATAGAGAATGGATGCGAAATGAATTTCCGATGACTATGTCGAGACAGGTCTCCATATACCGGTGCCTGTATTTTACGCTCCCCTTCATCTTTTTCTGCTTATAATAGTTGCCCGTAAGATAATAAATGACGGGGTGGAATGTCATATCGAGGGCGCAATGGGTGATATACCCCATGATGTGTGCCAGGTCCCTGTCGGTTGTACTACTCTCAAGAACATCGATGATTATTTCATTTGTGGGATTGCCGTCTTTCCCGTGGAGCGTGTCCGATATTTTGACAATCGAGTCATCCTTCCCATAGAAAAAGGTATCGGCCATGACGGCCCCTAAATAGTAATATTTCTTCTCCCTCGAAATGAGCCTGGAAAGATCCGAATTCTCCAGTCCTTCCCGCACCATCTCGGCAAAAAAAATGTGAGTATTTTCCTTCGGCATATAAAATGATCCTCAGATTCTCTTCATTTTATACCATAGTTGTACTGAAATTTGATGTCATATTTTGCTACACCATTATTCCGGGTCAGGCAATGACGCAAGGGATGTCTCACGACCCTCAGGTCTATATAAAAAATGGAAGGAGAATCCATAATATGTTCCCTATCCAATATGTTACCTCTCGTGAATGAAATTAGACGCGGCATTTCAATCATAAACAGGAATCCACAGAGTTGTTGACAGGACTGTTGATAAGACTGTTAATAAAGTATGCAAGTACGCTAAAGTTTCAACTTTATACCGATTTGCATATTGTATAGGCAAATAATATTGTTTATAATATCATATACTTACAATATTTACGTCTGATTTTAGCATGTTACCGAACTGCCATGAAAAAGATATAAACAGCCGGTTGGAATATATAGATATATCGAGCATTTTCAGGACTGTATTCCCTCTCTCCACGTCCTTTACCGCCCCTGCAAAGTATGGTACCTATATTTTGTTTCATTTAGATTGAAGCTCCCCGCAACAAGGTGCGGAGGAATCTCCGACTGTTAAGGAAAATTTTATTTTTATTCACTCGCTGTTCAGTTCAAACCAGGACAGGTTTCGCATATGAAATACACACAAGGGCAGCAGGGTGCTCCCGAAAAGGCAAGGAGACAGAGGCACCATCACTATCGAAAGGGACCCCGCACCAAGACTCACGAACAATATGAAAGAATGAAGCCGGAGCGAGACCCGGCCCTGAAGGAGATTTTTTCCCGGATTGGGAGACCCAAACCGGCACCCTTTATCCCCGATACCTTCCAGGAAGAAGCCCTCAAAGCAATCAAGAAAACGGACTGTGTCGTCATAGCGCCCACGGGTGCGGGGAAAACCTGGATTGCCGAGAAGGCCATCGAACACACCTTCAAAGGTGGTGGCCGTTCCTGGTATGCCTCTCCCCTGAAGGCCCTTACCAATTCTAAATGGGTGGAATTCGGAGCCGCCTTTCAAGCGAAGAATGTCGGCATCCTCACGGGAGACACAAAAGAAAACTCCGATGCCCCCGTCATCGTGGGAACCACTGAAATCCTCAGAAATCAGCTCTATGACGCCATGCACAGGGGCGAAGATTTCGACTGTGATCTCGTAATCCTCGACGAAGCGCACTACCTCGGCGACGAAGAGCGGGGAGTCGTCTGGGAAGAGATCATGATATATCTCCCCCCGAGGATCAACCTCCTTCTTCTCTCGGCCACCGTGGGGAACGGAAGGGAAATCGCCTTATGGCTCGGCTCCCTCAGGAAAAAGGCCTGTGTTATCGTCGAAGAAGAGAGAAGGCCCGTGCCGCTCTATCCCTTATTTCTGCATCCTTCGGGACGATTGATGCCCCTTCTGCGAGGCAAGAAAATCTTCGACAAAGTCTCCTCCTATCTCGAAAAGGGGGGCCAAAAAAGAAGGGCACGATACAAGCTCCCTCCCTTTGATGAGATTATAACGGTTTTGAGGAAACTTCACCTCCTGCCCGCCATATTCTTCCTCAAATCGAGAGAGGAATGCAACGTGGCCGTGAGCTTCTGCAGGGCCCACCTGGACCGGAAAGAAGAGGACTCTCTCGAAAGGGACCTTGACGAAATCCTGGCTGAGTTTCCTTATCTGAAGAATCACAGGCAATTTGAAAGTCTCTTCCGTTCACGGGTGGGAGCCCACCACGGGGGTCAACTGCCTGCGTGGAAATTCATGGTGGAAGCCATGATGAAGAAGGGGCATCTCGACGCCGTCTTTGCGACATCCACGGTAGCGGCGGGCGTCAATTTTCCCGCACGGACTGTGGTACTCTTCAATTCGGACCAGTTTAACGGCCACGAATTTCTCCCCCTGAATGCCACGGCCTTTCACCAGATGACGGGACGAGCGGGGAGGCGCGGTCAGGATAAGATCGGATTCATGCTGGCCTTTCCGGGGAAGTTCATGGACATCACCCTTATCAAAGATCTCTCTTTCAAGAAACCAGACAAGATAAAAAGCCGGATCAGAAACGACTTTTCCATGATCTTAAACCTCCTCCTTTCTCACCGCCCCGGTGAAATCAAAGACATTTTCGAACGGTCCCTCGCGAATTACCAGGACAGAAAGAAAAAAAAGAGCCTCGATCTCATAAGAGATTTCGAGAGGCATCTGGACTTTCTCATTGCGGAGGGTTTTGTCACAAGCGACGGCTATCTGACCGAGGTAGGTGAATGGACATCGCAGCTCAGGCTCGACCAGCCGCTCCTTATCGCCGAGTGCATAAGAAACGGTGCATTCCCCGAGGACGACGAGACCCTTCTCGCCGCCATCGTTGCCATATTCGTCTACGACAGGAATCAGGAGATAACGATACCGAAAAAAAAGGTCCCCGAAAAGATCCAACTCGCCTACGTCAAGGTCATCAAAACCGTAACCCCACTATTAAAAAGGATGAAACGGGCTGGCTATCATACGGCACCCCTGCCCTTCTGGCCTTCCATAGCGATCTATGACTGGGCACTGGGAAATGAATGGGAAAGGGTGACGAAAAAATTGATGATAGCCGACGGCGATTTTGCCATGCTGATATCGAGGACAGCGGACAATCTCAATCAGATATCATCGCTTAAAGATACGCACCCCGAAATATCCGAACTCGCATCGAAGGGGAAAAACGCGATTCTAAGGGAACCGATGATATTTGAGTAACGAAACACTATCTTCTTTAAAAATGCGGAGGCTTACTGTCACAACTTGACGTAGTTCTAAAAATCATATAAATTTAAAAACAGTGCGTATATTCTTTGATTTTTTTCTGGCCCTTGTTTCAAAAAGAAATAAAAGGAGAGGAAAATCACATGACAAATCGTCCAAGAATTGTCACCGCTTTCTGTCTTATCGTGCTTATCACACCCCTCATCACATCCTGCGCTGCAACGAAGACGAGAATGATGGTCGACTCGATGAATCCGCTCATGGAACTAATGTCCATCTCCATCAACAAGAATGTTGACGTGGATATGGTACGCGACGCCTATCCTGCGAATCTCATTCAGCTTGATGGATTGATAGAGGCCTCGCCCTATAACGCAAACCTTCTCCTCAAGGCATCTGAAGCCTATTTCGGCTACAGCTTCGCCTTCATTGAAGACACGGACGAAGAGAGGGCTAAAAAACTCTACCTGAAGTCGAAGGATTACGCACTGCGGGCACTCGAAAAGAACAGGAAATTCCGAAAGGCCTTAAACGGACCGTTGGATGAATTTGTCGTGTCTCTCCAAACATTTCACAAAAAAGATGTGCCCGCCCTCTTCAGATGCTCAACCGCATGGATTGCCTGGATAGCAATCAATCTTCATGACCCCGCGGTACTGCTTGATCTCCCGAAGGTTGAGGCGCTCTGGATGAGAATTCTCGAGATTGACGAAACATACTACTACGGAAGCACGCACGCATCTCTGGGCGCCTACTTCGCATCACAGTCGTTGTCATTGGGCGGGGATCCCGCTAAAGCGAAGTATCATTTCGACAGGGCCTTCGAGATATCGGAATCAAAACTGCTCGTCATTCACCTCATGTATGCGCAATATTACGCCTACCAGATACAGGACAGAAAACTTTTTACGGACACACTTGACCATGTAATTGCTACACCGGTAAATTCATACCCTGAGCTCAATCTCATAAACGAAATAGCAAAGAGGAAGGCCAGAATACTCCTGGATAATGTCGACATGTATTTCTGATTGCCAGAAACCATCACCAGAAAAGGGAAAAGGTAGCCACTCAATGAGAAGATACATTGCGATCGCATTCGCCGTACTGATCGGACTTGGAATTTCCGTCACTTCCGTCGAGGCACGGGAAAAAACAAAGGTAACTATTAAGATGGCAACGATTGCACCCCGCGGCTCTTCCTTCGTTAAGGTCTACGAAGAATTCGAGCAAGAAGTACGGGAGGCAACGAACAACGAGGTGGGATTTAAGATTTACTGGGGCGGTGTTCAGGGGGAAGAAAAAGATGTCATACGCAAGATCAAACTGAAACAACTCCACGGCGGGGGGTTCATGGGTACGGGGCTGGGGTACATCGTTCCCGAGGTACGGGTCACGGAAATCCCCTATATGTTCTGGAATTACGATGAATTACGCTATGTAAGATCCAAGCTGGAAGATACGATGAACCGGTATTTTGACGAGGCGGGATTCGTGGTTCTGGGCTGGATCGAGGTCGGTTTTATATACTCTTTTTCAAAAGTGCCCATCACATCGTTGGAGATTGCACGGAAACAGAAGTGGTGGTCCCTCGACGGCGATCCCATCGGAAAGGCCATGTTCAAGGCCCTCGGGATATCCCCCATCCCTCTTTCCATCAGTGACGTGGCAACGTCACTCTCTACAAATCTTATCGATACGGCAAGCTCAACACCCTACGGGGCACTTGCCTTTCAATGGCATACCAGATTCAAGTATATGTCGGAGTATCCCACCACGCACATCCTGGGTGCATCGGTCATCACAAAGGAGATATGGAACACAATTTCGCCCGAAAGCAGGGACAAAATCCTTGTCATAGCCAAAGGCTACCATGACAGATTCAACAGGGCAAGCAGAGAGGAAAACGCCAGGAGTATTGAGCTCTTGAAACAATCGGGTATCTCGGTTGTAAGCGTCGATATCGATGATGACCAGATACAGTTTATCTTCGATGCCTCGGAGAAGGCGAGCGAAAGCCTGGTGGGAGTACTGTACTCGCAGGAGCTCCTGGATCAAACCTTATCGTATCTTGAGGAATACAGAAAAGCTCATCCCGCAAGTACATTGACAAAAATCCATTAGACCATTTGGAGTACACGTTAAAGGCGGTGTTATTCAGGTGAATGCATGGAAACTCATCTCTGAGAAGATTGCCGGGGTCGAGAAGGTCTTCTTGTCGAGCTTGCTCGCGGCGATGATTATC
>Ga0075124_10000761_pt1 | contig 14920 bp, 20 predicted proteins | sample AntAceMetag02UKS_FD_69809 | JGI IMG/M metagenome (GOLD analysis project Ga0075124, IMG submission 69809) | Saline lake microbial communities from Ace Lake, Antarctica - Antarctic Ace Lake Metagenome 02UKS | ecosystem: Environmental > Aquatic > Non-marine Saline and Alkaline > Saline | place... | reverse complement strand
ATGAAACCATGACCGGCCCATACATTCAGCCCAGATAATTTTTTCCCTGCCTTTTTTATGTCCCGGCGGCATACTATTTTGATTGTGACGACAGCAATAATCGGTGGCGGACTTACCGGTGTCACGCTTGCCAGACTGCTTAACGGGCAGGGTGAAGAAGTAATCATTCTGGAGCGTGACGAGACATACGGAGGGTTGTGCCGTTCCCATACGGAAAATGGATTTACGTTTGACGACGGCGGTTCTCATATCATATTCTCGCGTGATACTGAGGTCCAGTCATTTATGCGTGATGTGCTGCAGGATAACAAGGCTGAGCGGAACCGGAATACCAAGATCTTTTTTAAGGGAGCATATGTCAAGTATCCGTTTGAGAACGGTCTTGCCGAACTTCCTGCTGACGACCGGTTTTACTGCATCAATGAGTATATCAAAACGCTCATTGCGCTTGAAAAAGGGGAACTGCAGCCTCCGGAAAACTTCCGGGAATGGATTCTCTATACCTTTGGCACCGGGATTGCCGACCTCTATATGATCCCGTATAATGAGAAAATATGGAATTATCCGTCGGATAAGATGTCACTGCACTGGGTGGATGGCCGCATCCCCCGTCCTCCGGTAGAAGACATCATCAAATCTGCGATTGGCATTGAGACCGAAGGCTACACGCACCAGTCGGTCTTCACCTATCCGGTGACAGGCGGCATCGAGGCGCTTGTCCGTGCGATTGCAGCACCCATTGAAGATAAAATCAGATGCGGTTTTTCTGTTTCTTCCATCCGGAAAACAGCGGATGGATTTTCTATAAGCAATGGCACAGAAACAATTCTGGCAGACCGGTGCATTTCAACGATCCCTCCACAGGAATTGCTGCCATGCCTCCCGGATGTGCCGCAGCAGGTATCTGAGGCGGTTTCCGCCCTCTGTTATAATTCCCTGTTTTCTGTATGCCTTGGGGTATCCCATAAGGTGTTTGATTATTCCTGGCTGTATGTGCCCCAGAAGGAACTGGGTATGTTCAACCGGATTTCCTTCCCGTCCAATTATTCGGATGCGGTTGCTCCTGCCGGCCAGTCGTCGGTGCTTGCGGAGATCACCTTTAATGAGGGTGATGCCGTCTCCCGGATGACCGATGATGCAATTATCTCTCACACGGTGAAAGGACTTACTGAAATGGATATCCTGGAATCGCCTGACGATGTGGTGTATGCTGCAGTCCGGCGACAGGATTATGCATATGTCGTCTATGACCTTGCCTACCAGAAAAATATCGGGATTGTTCTCTCCTATCTGCGGGATAGTGGGATTGAACCTCTCGGCCGGTTCGGTGAATTTGAATACCTGAATATGGACGGATGCATCCGGCGTGTTCTGGACTTTCTGGATTTGAAAAATCCGGCGTGAAGGACAGGACTCCACCCGTTCTCATTTTCTAAAGAGACACCCGAAAGGACTGCCGCCGCAAATCTGACTGCATTACTCCTGGAAACGTAATGCACCGGAATGAATAAACACCGGACAAAAAAATATGAATCACCATTATTTTTCCGGATACCACTAATGAAAGGGAGCTATAATATGGAGAATGTTGTTTCGGTATCAAATCTGAAAAAAACCTTTGATAAAAAGCCGGTTCTTTCCGGCATCACATTTGATGTATTCAGAGGGGAGATTTTTGGGTTTCTGGGCCCCAACGGTTCTGGAAAAACCACTACAATACGAATCCTCTTAGGACTGTTGCGGCCGGACTCAGGGAGTGCCCTTGTTTTTGAACAGTCCCTTGAAACCAGTGACAAAACCCGTGCACGTGTTGGTGTTTTACTGGAGAATAACGGGCTTTTTGATAAACTCACTGCATATGAGAATCTGAAATATTATGGAGAACTGTATGGCATCCCGGATATTGAAGAACGAATTGTTGAGATGTTGGAGTTTACTGATTTAACATCGAGAAAAGACACGCTTGTCGGGACGTTTTCCACCGGAATGAAGAGAAAGCTCGGTATTGCAAGGGCCATTCTGCACCGCCCGGAGGTGCTGTTTCTGGATGAACCCACCTCAGCGCTTGACCCTGAAGCACAGAAGATGGTCCGCGACCTGATTGTTCATCTGTCGGGAGATGAGTCGATGACGGTGTTCCTGAGTACCCATAATCTTGATGAAGTGCAGAAGATATGCAGTCGTGTTGCCATCCTTCACGGAGGCAGGATTAAGGCTCTGGACTCTGTTGAAAATCTCCGGAAGAACAGTGGTGTTACGAATGTACGAATCACTCTTTCTGATTTGAATCAGATACCTGAGGCATTTTCCGTTGTTTCCAAAACACCCGGAGTCTCCGAATTTAACGAGACGGAAACCGGTTTTTCACTCACTCTTTCCGATTCATTCGCATCGCCGGTCATATCCCGCCTCTGCAGTGCCGGAATCAGTATTGAAGAGGTGGTAAAGGACAGACGCTCTCTTGAAGATATTTATATTGAAATTATGAAGGAGGAGGCGTAACAGATGAATCCAATACTTGTGGTCGCAAAAAAAGAGATGAAACAGATCGCAAAAAACCGATCTCTTATCATAGGCATCGTCCTTTTCATGGGTGTTTTTGGCGGGATGACCTCCATTGGTGCAATAATGTCGGTTATCGAGGGAGACGCGGAAACGATTGTATCAGCGCTTGATTCCCTGATGATGTATCTTGTTTTAGTTCTGGGGGTATTTAGTGGATATTTCCTCTCGTCACAGGCATTTTTAGGGGAAAAAACGGAAGGGACAATTGAGACACTGCTCTGCTCTCCTCTGCCGCTGCGGGATATCTGGCTGGGAAAAGTGATTGGTGTTATGATTCCTTCGTATGCCATTGCCCTCCTGATTGCGGTAATACTGGTGGCTCTTTCCAACACGGCAGCAGACTTTCTGGTTTTGCCTTCGGTTGTCATGATGGTGTTTGTCCTCCTCGTCGTCCCGGTCTACATCGCATGTGCCATCGGCATTCTGGGGTTTGTCCAGTTGCTTTTGGGGATGAAAGAGAATCGGATCATCAATATCGTGGTGATTATTGGATTTATTGCCGCAATTTCCGTTTTTGACAGTCTTGTGACGGAAGGGCTGATTGTCATATCTGCTCTTGTTGTGGGAGTAATGTTTATGCTGGGTATCCTTCTTTTGGGAGTCATAGGGTCCATGACCCGGATATTAAACCGGGAAAAGATTGTGACGACTCTTCCTTAGAGAATGAAAACTGAATATACTTTTTTTTATATTTTTGAGACTCAGGTGGAAAAACTCATCTGAAGTCAGAGGGTCATATGAACCCGTCTTAGGTTGCAAGTTTGCATATCCTGCCATATCTTTGCAATCTGGATTGCAATGATTTATTCGATTATACAGGCCTGAATGCGCAATTTGAGGTTTTATCGTTGAAAAATGAATCCTCTTTGCAATGTTTTGCGGATCACAGACATTACCACACCTCCACACCTGAGAGCAGTGTCATCCGGGGCGCTGTATGTTCCTGATAATGTATGCAAAGTTCCTGTACTCTTTGTACACTTCTCTCTTCTCTCTTCTCTCTTCTTCTTTCATACAATACAAGGCATTTTGACCATCGATCTTCTTTGCAATATTCCTGTTTTTTTATGAAAATACACTGCAAAATTGCAAACGTCCCTGTCTCATCTGCTCTGTTGCTGTCAATCAGTGCTATTGTCCTTTTGGTCATCATCATCTCCACTCTCCTCAAGCCGGACATCATCCCTCAGACAATCCAAGTGTCGGGATTGTACTCTGTAAGTCAAATAACCGTATAATTGCTGAGTATGCCTTAAAAGACATGACAAAACCAATTGGAATTGCTGGATACAGGCTGACATCATCTCTTCCCGATGAGATGAATGGTATTCTGCCGACGGTGGATGAGCTGGAAGGAGAATTTGGTAGTGATGGAAAATAACTGCTGCTTTTGCGGTGATGATGAAAAAAAATAGATTCAAAATGGATGATTTTATCGGTGAATTGTTGATGTGCTTTTACTATTAGGGAGGAGGCAATCCACACACCGTTTCTCATTTCCTCAGAAATATCTCTTTATGTAGCATGCCAAACTCATCAAAGCTGATGTATGACGTAAAAATGATAGCAATCGTGACGCAGACGGTTGTCGCCGTATAGATGGTAAACATCAGTGCAATCTGATAGGTGATAGCGGTCATCGGGGAGAGCCCTGCAATCAGCTGTCCGGTCATCAGTCCCGGAAGAAAGACAATTCCCATGACCGCGACATTCCCGAGAGAGGGCTTGAGTGCGGATTTCAGTGCAGTCCTGAAGTGCGGGAGAAGTGCCTCTGTTCGCTGTGCACCGAATGAAAGAGCTGATACATATCGGTTTTCGTTTCTCCGCAAGTCATTATAGAAGAGGGATACCGCAATGATGGTCCCCCCGAGAGAGTTGCCCAGCAGCATGCCGCCGATGGGGATTAAAAATCTGGCTTCAGACAGTCCCCCGCCCTGGAGAATCAGGGTCTCAAAATAGATGAGAAAGAGGGTGGTTGCAATGACAAACGCGGCAATGGTCGGGAGGTAGAGTTTTCTGATATTTAATTCCTGTTTACGCACCGTCTCATAGGCTGCAACCGAGATCATGACACACAACCAGAGGACGTTCAGGAGAGGGTTGTTATACTCAAAGAGAACCGTCAGAAAAACTCCTGCAAGAGCCAGCTGAATGGACATCCGGAGAAATGACCAGACGGTCTCTTTTATCATCGGAAGGCGGGTCTTGTGCATGATGAATATGGGAATTGCAAGCAGAAGGAATGCAAAGAAGAGACCCGTTACCGGGATGTCAGGTGTGGCCATTGTTATTTGCCTCCGATGGGAATGATCCGGACTCCCTCACGGTACCAGACATCATCGTGTGATATCGCGATGACCGTCCAGTCCTCATGGGAGAGAAAATAGTCTGCCACCCGGCTCTTCATCCGGCCGTCAAGGGCTGCGGTAATCTCATCAAGGAAAAATATCATCCGTCCAAGCAGGAGTGAGATGATAATGACGATTCTCTGTTTTTCCCCTCCGGAAAGCGAGCGGAAATCCTTGTCAAGAATGGTCTCGTCCAAAGAAAACATGGTGAGATATTCGCCGAGAGAGTCCTGGTAGGGAATTGTTCTGTTTGCGGCGTATGCAAAGACGCCTGCAATTAGTTCCCTGACAATTCCTTCCCCAATGTTGGTATCCTGTGAAATGTATGCGGTTTCCTGCCGTATGGTCCATGCAGTATCTGCATCAATCTCATGCATTCGGTAGGAAACTGTGCCGGTATCGGGTCTGGCATACCCCTGCGCCATCTTCAGAAGGGTTGATTTGCCCGATCCCGATGGTCCCCGGAGTATTACTTTATCCCCTTTGCATACGGGTAAGGAAAAATGTTCTATTATGGTCTTTCCATCAAATACGATTGATACATTGTCATATCTGATGATCTCTTCTTCCATGATGTGTGCCTCCTTGTCCCTTAAAAAATGTCCGCGGGAACATTCACATTGTTTATCTCCTGCTTGCATCGTAATTATCCTTTAAATGTATTCATATAAATCGTAACGAATAGAAATTGTTAAATTGGGCGTGGTATTTCATTAATAATATGGATTTTAGAAAGCACTATTTTATATTGTTCGCTGTTTTATTGACGGTTGTCATTTTTACAGCGGGTTGTACAGGGTCGACCACACCCGTCACAACTGAAGTAACTCCCACCCCACAGGTCACATCAACAGCATCCATCCCCGATATTGTTGGGGTATGGACAGGAACAGTGGTCGGGCACACCGAAAATGATGGGTTCCGCGAATCCGGAGTGCCGTGGTATAACATCACAGAGCAAAATGGACAGTCTTTTACCGGATATAAAGTGTATACACGGATGGATGGAACAGAAGGTCAGGAGAATATGTCAGGTGTCATCTCCTTTGACGGAAAGACAATTTACATAGTAGACCACGATGATGGCGTTATATCAGGTGAATTCATGGGACCTGATGAGGTTGAACTCAGGTATCTCATGGATGGTGAAAACGCAATGGCTCTCATCCTCCATCTTACCCGGGAAGAGATCTAATCTCAACCGTTCATTTTTTTAATGTTTTTGGAGTGATCCGAAAACACCCTGTTTTTTTTGAATGATCTACAGGGATTTATGGTTTGTATCTGATGGTATCTTCCAGGACAGGTTTTCTGCTTCTTTTCCGGTATCCGTTATTCATCATTCAAATCATACAGCCAGCTGGTGTATTCGGGTGACGTGTCCTTCATGTCCCTGTACAACCAGACCATCCGGTCCAAAAACCACATTTTACTCAGATAAATGATAGCAGCACCAAACAGGGTGGGCCAGACGGCAAGGGTATACACACCCCAGATAACAAATAATGCCCCTATGCCGGAGAGCGTCGAGAGAATATTCGGCACAAGCCTGTGGTGCTTTGGCAGGGGGATCTCTTTTCGGTTCAGCCAGACCCGTTCGCCAAGCACAGCCATGGATGCCCAGGTATCCGTTGATTTTGGTTTTTGAAAGAGACGCGGGTTCACCCATGTCCAGAGTACGGCACCGGCTATTGGGATCACAGACCACAAGCCAAGCCATGTTCTGCTCCAGAATGCGATGATGAGCAGAAGCAGCGTTGTGGTTCTGGTCCACACACTCCACGGGTTTGCGTGCCGGGCCCATGTTTCATCATCCATCTGAAAAAGGGATGCAATTTTTTGCTCTATTGTCACGTGCATCCATTTCTGATTGGTGTGACATTATAGGTTGTGGCTAATTTGTAGTGCTATTTTGGAGAACCTAAATAACACAGGTTTTGTGCCGTGAATTCCCATTTGTATCCCCGTTTCAAAAAATCCCGCTATAGCGCCATTCATAACGCTATGCATAAATAAATTCTGTGTGATGTTATTTTTATGACATATACTCCATGGGAGCTCGTGATTTTCGGGGGAAGTCTGATTGGAATCATTGCAAGTATCTATGATATCATAGCAGGTGCAACAGGAACCAGATTATATATCTCCGCATCTGTTATCATTATGTTTACCATCGTTATCGTTAGGACGCTGAAGAATGCATCAAAAACGGAAAATTAACGGGTTCGTTCCTCACCCCAGTTTTTTGTCACTCTTTGTTTGCCCTCTTTTACTCTCTGTTTATGACCCCCTGTATTGGGGAATCGGAGGACAATATGAAGGTATTTTCTGCATTTTTTTAATACCAGAACAATACGGCTATAATGCCTTTTATTTGCTGAAATGACGGATAATTGCGAACTACTGGGCGGTCACTATTGGCAGATAAATAGGGAGGATCTACAGGTTGTCTCTGGTTGAGATCAGACCACTCCGGCCGTTTGTGTGGAAGCGTTTTTTCGGAAAAAAAGCCAATTTTGGGAATATTTAAGCGTTGCTTAACCGGATGGCGGGCATTTATCCCAATGACGGGTATCATTCACCTCAATTACCGGAGATAACGAACTGCACATCCACTGTCCGTCATGCAGAATATGACCCGGTGGATTTTTGATATGATTGGTGCATCTGTTTTCAGAAACCAACTGAGTCACAGAATGAGAAGATGTTCATACCTCCCCTTATCCGCTGGAGTTATTATTTACAAAAGATTCAGCCGTCTCCCCGGGAAAATAATGATGGTAATTCTTCTCTTTCTCTATTGCTACCAGATTGCCGGAACGCAGTTTATCAATGTGCCATGAGATTGTGGATCCGGATACTTTTGTATATGCTGAGAGATCCTTTTGCGTGCAGCCGGGATGTGCAGTTATATAGCTGAAAATATCACGGGTGGTCTCCCCGTCCAGAACAGACATGGCGAGCTGGTATTCCGGACTGTATTTATGGTGATTTTCAAAGTAATGCCGCTGGTTCGTTATTTTTTGGGAAATGATCAACCCTTCCCGTTCCAGGATTTCCAGATGGTGCCGCAGGGAACTGCGGTTAATTCCGGTTACCGTCTCCATTTCGGTTGCTATTATGCCGGGATTTTTCTGTATTCCTGATAAATTTTCGTTCTCCGTTCATTCTCAAGAATATTTTTCTTCTCAACCTGCCGAACACCGAGAAAAGCACCCGATCGTATTGCGAGGAGACTGCCGAACGGTATCCGAACCAGGATATTATTACACTGGAGGATTACACGTAAATCAGGCTCCGACAGGTTATGAACCTCCATCAGAATCATGGGTCACCGCCACTGATGCTATATGGGTTGCCTGACCAAATTGAATTAAATATTCTTTTGGAGCAAAACATATGGATAAAAAAACAGGGATTTATATCACTGCCATATTGGTTCTGATAATAATTATTACTTTGATACTCATATCTCTCCCCGCATATTCCCAAACGTATCCCGAAAAAACCTTCAATCAATCTGAATTAAATGAATCCCAATTGTCTCTTTTAAATGATATATGGGGGACCAATATCACGATGGGTGAGTATTATGAATTGATTTATCCGGAGGAGTATCTTAATGGAATACCTCCTGAATTACGAAGTCAGATGAATAATACAGCAATGGAATGGCCGGGCCTGAAAACGTAACGAACCACTTTGTCGAATAGGAACGCAGGATTGCTCCTTCGCCCCTTTCTCAGAACGAAGCGTGGGACTTTCACCGCACTTCGCTCAAGCACTTCACAACCCGAATTTCGGGCGGCAATATATGAAAAATGGGTCTTGTATAAATCCTCTATAATTTTTTACTGGTATACCCTTCGGGATGAAGGAATCAGAAATCTTGCAGGATATTCAAATGAAATGAATGATATCGTGCTGTTCTGGCCACATCATCAAAAACAGGTCGAGCTATTTAGACGATTTGGTCTGAAGAGGTATTTGTAATGAAGTGAAAACGGATCATCTAAGGATCTCATTATTCCTGAACATGGGGTGCATCGGTCTGCCGGTTGTAGAGAGTTGTAGAGGTGAAAAATGAAAACGGAAAAAGGCATGCGGGTTTTGGTTCTCCTTATGGTAATAGTGCTTGTCGGGGGTATTTTTTTACTGGTGGCAAGTGCGAATGAAAAAATGCTGAATACGGATACCCAAATGAATTCAGGAGCAATTTTTGAAATATCCGGGTTTACCCATGCGTTAAAAACCGACGTATCATCATCAGATAATACGAAGGAATCATTGTCCGATGAATATGGAGCATTAAACATCCCGTCAACGGTGGAAAGATATGACATTGTGCAGTTCAGCCAAACAAATCTAAATCCGGATCAAAACAATTCGCTGAAGGTGACAATCTATGGTCAGGAATATGACATGCATCTTGAAAGGATGAATTTCGAAGCAATCGATGACGGTATTGATTCATATTCAGGAAGTATTGACGGACTCGATGATTCTGTCGCATTATTAACGTTTGACAGAAATCTTGTTCAGGGGTCAGTTCAGCTTCGGGATGAGTTCTTATTCATATCGCCCGTCCAAAACAGAGAGAATTCCCTGAACACCGCAATGCCTCTGCACATCGTCTACTCGTCAAAAGATATGAAACAGCCACAATAACCGATTACTTTTGGTTCAGATGGTATGCTACCTCACAACCCCCCTTCCACACGTTCAAGTATCTGCACCGGCAATATATTATAACGATATTTCTGCATTTTGCGGGTATCACCGGTGGCTTACCATGAAAGTTTCAGTAGTTATTCCGACATACAATGAAGAGAAAAATATCGGCAGGTGCCTCGAATCACTCTGTAACCAGACGATGAACCGAACAGAGTACGAACTCATTGTGGTGGACGGGAATTCAAAGGATAGCACGCGTGATATTGCACAGAAGTATGCAGACAAGGTAATCATTCAGACCCGTGCAATGGTGGGCGGTGCCAGGAACGACGGTGCAGATCTGGCAACGGCAGATATTATTGCCACAACAGACGGCGACTGTGTTCTCCCTCCGGAATGGATTGAAACCGTGTATAACGAATTTGCTGCACATCCGGAAGCAGCAGCCATTTATGGTACTGTCTACCCGCTCGAAGACGGCATAAAAAACCGCATGAATCTTGGAATGGCAAATACCTTCTCCCGGCTGGGATATTACACAAAGGCACTCTACTATACTCTTGGGTGTAATACGGCGTTTCGAAAAGATGCCTTCATGAACATTGGTGGGTACAAAGTCTGTGACGCCGGAGATGACCTGGAGATTGCCCGGCGGGTGGTCCATGAGGGCAAAGTCCGGTTCTGTCCAAAAATGAGAGTCGCGTTTTCCATGCGCCGGTATGACCAGTTCGGAACCCTGAAATCCCTGCGCGAATGGATACATATTGTACGAAAAGGCGGGAATTCGGATGAGTGCCAGTATTCAAAGCGTGAATACCAGTAAACATCTGGCTTTTTGCCGCAAAAAAATAGAGCATAATATCATTTTACCATGTGGTTATCTAACATATCCACAATTTTCTTTTTTGGGTTCGTTACTGGTTTCAAGTGGGTATTATAGAATGATCTGAATCATTCATTCATTGTAAGACCCCGGTTTGTCTGTCGTGTTGGTATTTGTGTGATATTCATTCAAATCATTCCATCTCCTGGACTGCCTCCTCTCCTCCGGGGATAGGAAGACTCCGGCATATTCTGGGCGGATGAGAAGGAGATGTTGATATGTTACTTTTTTACGATTGATTTCTGGTGTCATAGGGAAGTTCCTCCCCCCGACAGCTCCCCTCAGATGAGATGTGTGCTGTAATGGTTGATGTGTGAGAAATCTGAGAATGATTGTTTTGTTTCCTTAGTATAATTTTCTCCTTTGTTTGCTTATTTTATGACATTTAATCAAACCGTTCCATCCCATGAACTGCCTCTCCCCTTGGGGAGAGGAGGAGCACGGCATATGCCGGGCGGGTGAGAGGGGGAATCCTCTTCCCTGCAGCCCTCCTTCTGTTCTGTTTTTTAATTGAGCTTTTATATGTCCTGTAATTGTCTCCTCACACAATGTAGCGAAGAGTGAAAAATATAAATTTATATTGCATTTTTGGCATTCCCTTCACATATTATAGAAAATAATGAATGCAATCTATCCGGTTTTTGCATTCCCGTTTTTAAAAAGGTAATAATTCAGATAGGAGGTTTTTTATTGCCGCTTCTGCTCATATGTGTTATGAATCCTGAAACCCGTGCGGCAGGAATGGTCGCAGACCTGATGGTCCTTTCTGCACGGACCGCCCCGAAAGGGAAGGCAACTGATTCTATCTCAGCCGTTGTGAAGACCGGGGACGAACTGAAATCCCTTGCTGAGGAGATGAAACGGATTGGAGAACGCGATGAAATGGGATTTTTCATCCGTGATGCAGGAAATATCGCATCCAGTGATGCGTGTGTGATCCTTGGATGTCAGGGGGGCACCGTCCTCGGTCTTAACTGCGGAGGATGTGGATATGCCACCTGCAAAGAAATGGCAGATGCGTGGTCAAAGAGAGAACAGAACCAGCCATTCTCCGGGCCAAACTGTGTCATTAAAATGGCAGATCTGGGAATTGCCCTCGGATCTGCGGTAAAGACGGCATCCATTCACAATCTGGATAACCGGATCATGTACTCCGCAGGTGTTGCGGCACTCAGTCTTGGCTGGCTACCGGGGTGTTCGGTTGCCTATGCCATACCAGTCCGGGCAGCAGGGAAGAATATTTACTTTGACCGGAAGGCGTGACGCACCATGGTGAAAATGATTATCAGGGGCGGGGACCTCGACCTTGTTGAGTATGATTTCACTCCTTTCTCACCAGGTGAAAGCATCAATACTCTTGGATATGAAAAGGACTACTCACTTGTAATTTCAGATAAACCTGTCACCGTCCGTGTACCTGCCCGTATCCATTTAACCGTGCTTGACATGAACCGGTTTGCACCCAACAGACCGGGAGGGGGCGGGTTTGGCTTTGCTCTTGAACTCTATTCCACCGCAACCGTCGAATGCATTCCGTCCGGCATTGAAATAAACTATACCCGTGTGCCGATGATCCTTCACCTGGTGGCGGTGCTGCAGAAGGTCACCGGCTATACCGGAGGATTCAGAATCACCGTGGTTGACCATGAACGAAAACATGTCGGCCTCGGTTCAACAGGATCCGTGCTGACAGCAGTTGCCCATGCCGCGAATGTCGCCCTTGGCACTCCTTTGACACCAGAGCAGCTGCGCCTTTTAGTCGGGTATAACTATGTGGAAGAGACTGCAACAGGAGAAGTAGTGCCGGGATTTGAAACCGGTGTCGGGCCTGCTGCGGTCACCTATGGCGGGATGGCTGTTTTGGGAGACGAACTGACCCTCGTCTGCCGGCATACCTTTGCCAAAAACAAAAATGTGTTCATCATCATTCCTCCGGTTGAGGCAGACGCGGCAGGAGAGAGTGAGTTCAATGTGTTAATGAACCGGGCACGTGTTCTGGATTACCGTGACCGTGAACTGAAGGCATACATGGTACTGATGGACCTTATACCCGCTCTGGTTCACGACGATCTGCGCCGAGCCGGAGATGTCGTCTGGGAGATAGAATTCAGGGGTTCTAAACGTGCCGAAGTGGAGCATAACAGTTTCATAATCTATCAGTATATGAGCCATCTCAGAGAGGTAGGATTTGAGTTTGTGGCGATGAGTTCCGTCGGCCCTACCATCGCTGTTGTTACTGAATCATCCCGGGAAGAGGTGGAGGCGGCCCTGAAACCACTGGGGATAGAGATTGCCCTCGAAACAAAAGTGGATAATGAAGGCATCAAAGTAATCTGAGGCTTACATTCAGAATCCGGTGAATTTCCGGATTATTTAATTTTGTACCGTTTTTCCAGCCATGAGGTACTGAATCATGAATGGATTATCTTCAACCATTTTTATCAATGCCGTGCATATCATTAAGGTAATTTGATGCTCATTTCACGCCTGGCAGGGACTCACGTCCTATGCCATTGGAGATGGATTAAGATGTTGTTGAATATGAAAGTTGTACCGACTCTACCGGTTGTTGAGCTTAAACGTGCACGGGAATTTTATGAAAAAAAGCTGGGATTGAAGGTTATTCAGTCTGGCCCAACGGATATCTTCTTTGAGTGTGGGGAAGGGACTATTCTGTATATTTATCAGCGTGCACAAACGAAGGCAGACCATACTGTAGCGGGGTTCGTTGTGACTGATATCGAGGCGGAAACAAAGATCCTCAGAGAAAAGGGTATTATGTTCGATGAGTTTGATCTACCCGAGATGAAAACCGTGAATGGGATTGTAACCAAGGCTGGTGGCGATAAGACCGCCTGGTTTAAAGATACTGAGGGGAATATTCTCGCACTGCACCAGATGAGCAAGTAAGGGTTTGATGGCTCACATTTGATTTCTTTCTTTTTTTGGAACTATTTTTATTCCATCCATAATGCACAAAATCATGAATGGTTTCTTTAGGCATTTTTTATATTATCATATTATTCATAGAATGATGTAATGAAACAGCAAAGAGCCACGATTCTCTATATCGCAATGAGTCTGGACGGCTATATTGCGGACGTTGACGGGGGTATTGACTGGTTATCGGAGGTTGAGGTGGAGGGGGACATCGGATATTCCGCGTTTTATGAAACCGTTGATACTATCATCATGGGCAGAACCACCTATGATCAGATCCTGACCTTTGACTGCGAATGGCCCTATTCGGGGAAGAAGTGTTATGTGTTTTCCAACCGGGACCATGCACCTGATGAGAATGTCAAATTTGTCAATGGTGATATTCCGGAATTCATGAGTAATCTGAAGTCACAGCCTGGTTCAAATATCTGGCTGCTCGGCGGGGCAGAATTAATTGATGGCTTCATGAAGGAAAGACTGGTGGATGAGTTTGTGATTGCGGTAATTCCGATGATTCTCGGCAAGGGGATACCACTCTTTAAAGATGGCAACCCCAAATTAAAATTAATCTTAAGAGAAATGACGCAGTTCAACGATATCGTTCTGCTTCACTATAAATCGGTGTAGATTCTTCTGTTAATCGATATTTCATCTGGATTCAACAAATGAGTTGAATCAATTTTTTGCATGATCCAAAGTGTTTCATCGACTTCGAAATTCACTGCCTCCTGTTTCTTACGATGAGCAAGGGAGGGAGTGCCCCCCTCCCTGCAGACCCACCCCAGGTGTGATAGGACCGGAGGGGAGATGAACGAATGGATCACGGGTTTTGTTGTATTTTTTTGGTATTTGATACCCTGCTTCTCTGGTCGTTTTATGAGACATTCAATCAAGCCATTCCATCGCATGAACTGCCTCTCCCCTTGGGGGAGAGGAGGAGCCCGGCGTAAGCCGGGTGGGTGAGAGGGGGATGTTGATATGGGACGATTTTAACCACTAAATATTCGGAAATGAATTTGGCAGTCTTGGTAATTTGTGGGATTATACACATTTTGGTTCATCGCTGTTTCATGTGGGTTCGTAAATTGAGTGAATATATTTTTCGCATGTTCCAAATTCAGTCAATATCTTCAGAATTTTATCGTCTTTTGGTTCTGATTTAGAGCAAGGGAGGGGGTGCCCCCCTCCCTGCAAGCCCCTCCCCCAGGTGTGATGGGTCATACAGGAAGAGTAGGCGAACATCCCTCCTGTTCCGCCTATTTTCGGGGATTTTTGTGTGCTGCAATTGTGTTCCCACCTACGCGAAGGGGAATTCCGGGAAAATTTACCCACACAATTCAGCGAAGAGCCCACATTTTATTATCCGGATGGCGATGTTGTCTTAAATATTCAGGCAAATCAATTGATTTATTTTATGCCGGCCATCCACGATGGAGAATTCCGGAGATAGCAATCCACAAAATTCAGCAAAGATTTCTGTGATTAAAGTCAGGGGAACCGCTATTTTCCC
>Ga0075124_10000756_pt1 | contig 14962 bp, 11 predicted proteins | sample AntAceMetag02UKS_FD_69809 | JGI IMG/M metagenome (GOLD analysis project Ga0075124, IMG submission 69809) | Saline lake microbial communities from Ace Lake, Antarctica - Antarctic Ace Lake Metagenome 02UKS | ecosystem: Environmental > Aquatic > Non-marine Saline and Alkaline > Saline | place... | reverse complement strand
TTCCTCGTTTGTCTATGGCAATCAGCATAATACCTCCTTTTGCGTTTGGAAAAAGAGATAGCAATAAATTAAAAATTAAGCAAGAGTTTTGTGACAAAATGTCAATATGTCAAATAGGCACTTTTCGCTGCAAAGTTTTCCGGCCATTTAATTCGAATTCCGGTAAAGGGTAACGGCTATTATAGCGCGTAGACTACAGCCTGTCCACCTGATCGGTTTTCCTTCATAAGTGCAACATTGTGATATTGAAGGAAAACTAACGGATTGTCAAGAAATTGCCTTAGATATACAATAAGTCTGATCAATTTTTTGCAACTTCTCTTACGTAAGAGGTCTGTTTTATGGTTTAATCGGTTTTGTACTTTTCGAAAATTGCAACCAATCTCCTCTCCATCATTTCCCAGTTATATTCTCTTTTACATTTTTCGCGAGCTTTTTTGCCCTTTTCTTTTGCTTCAACAGGATGATCAAAAACATATTGGATTGTTTTTGCAAGCTGTCTCGGGTTTTCAGGTTCTACTAATCCAGCCGCAACCATCCAAGATTTCAGGAATGTCAGATACTTTTGTAGATATTATCGGTTTTTCCATTACCCTAACATCAAAGATTTTTGCAGGTACTCAACCATATGGAGCAGGCCTTTAGCACAAAGTTGTATAAAGACCTTCTAAAGATATCACTTCTTTCCCTACATCATGATATTTCTCAACATGTTCTCGTCCTTTCTTGCCCATTTGGGACCAAGCTTCTGAATTGTCAAATAGCTGATAAATATTATGAGCGAGGCTATTTACATCTCGTTCAGGCGACAAAAGAGCGCTTTCATTTGGGCACGTAATATATGGTATATCAGCGTGAGTTGTAGAGATAACCGGAACACCACAGGCCTGTGCCTCTAAAATAATAGTGGGAGCGCCTCCTTCGCTATCTCCATTTCTTGCGGTCACGCTTGGTTGAATCAAAATATCACATGTCTGGAGTTCTTCTATCACTCTTTTGTGTGGCTGCACTCCAAGCCAAACGATTTCCTTTGTAAAACCAAGATTACCAGCCAGTGAACGAAGGCTTTGTTCTAATTTGCCACCACCAATTATCCTGAACTGAAAAGAATAGTCCTTTCTAATTTTGGCTAATGCCTGCAGAGCATATTCAAGGCCTTTTTTTTCTACAAATCGTCCAACGAATAAAAAATGCACCGGGCGTTTTGCATCCCATGAGCGCTCTCGAAAAGAATATCGTTCTAAGTCAATGGCAATCCTTTGAATAGATATCTTTTCCTCAGGGCAACCTAAGGAAATCAACTTTTCCTGCATACAGGGACCTTCGACAAGAAACTGCTTACCTTTCTTGAATAACTCGACATAGGCTTCTCGGTGTTGATTAATGATATCTTTAACTGACAGGTCATACCCATAAAAATTAGTGATAAGCGGAATGTTCAGGGATAAAGAAACAGGCAAATAGCTGCATCCGACGGGACCGAAATGAGCATGAATCACCCGAACGCCTTCCCTGCGCATTATTCTCTCCACATAACCAAATGGCCGTTTTAAAATGCGCCGATACCAGTTATCAATAAACCATGGGATTGACACCCTCGGACCATAGCTGAGTTTAATATGACCATTTGAAAGCGGAAATTGGTCAAGATTTTGTGCGGACTCTGCGATAACTACTGGATAGATATGTTCGAACTTATGTAAATATTGCCAGATAAACGTTTCAGATTGAGCTAAATAAGAGTGCATTACATGAGCTACTTTTAACATATTGAATTCTTTCTGGGGAAATGGGTTTGCCATTGTTCCAAAAACAATTCTTTTGCCTCAACATAGGATTTAAGCTTAAAAAAATGGATGAGTACAATATATATTATTATTCCAAAAGAAACCTGAACTACCAAGTTAGCCCAGTGAGGCCAGGCTGAAGGCAAAATCACCCCTAATAGATATACTCCACCCGCCATCAAAACTGCACAGCCAAAGACCCCGGACACGCTATGAACGACATCTCTGAAGGTCATGTTTATCAGTTTCCCAGGGATAGCAAAACCATGATATGTAAGAATAATCTCACCTATTGTATAACATACTGCAACGGATAAGACGCTCCCAATAATAATGCCAATAATAATGCTTATTATTAATAAGCTACCTGATGCAATCCCCCATAGAAATTGCCAGTCGGTTCGGCCTTGAGAATTGTAAATCCATCCTACAGTTGTTCCAATGGATTGCAACATACCTAACAGACAAAAGACTTTAAGAATCGGAATTAAATTCACCCATTTCTGGCCAAACAACACTAACACAAAAGAATCAGCCACTATTAGCAGGCCCATCATCATTGGAAATGTAATAAGAGCGATAATGCTGATTGAGCTCAAATAGAGATGTTTGACACGTAGCTTATCATCCTGAATTTTTGATAACGTTGGAAACATTACCTGCCCCACAGCAGAAGAGACCTGCCTAAGGGGCATCAACATTATGCTATAAGCCTTTGTGTAAATACCCAATCCTGATGAGCCGATAACTTTTCCTATCAGTAAATCGTCGACGTTTCTGACCCAGTAATTAAATACATCAAACCCAAGAAGGTTGCCGCTGAAACCTAAAAGTTCTTTAGCAGCGTTTTTATTAAACCGAAGGGAGGGTCTCCAATCACTTAGAACCCACAAGAGAATGGCTCCAATAATCGCTGAAACAATCGCCTGCCATACTAAAGTCCATACTCCAAAGCCGAGGAAAGCCAATATAATTGCGAGAATTCCGGCAATAGACATCGTCAATGTCTCGATGATCGCCAGCACGCGAAAATTCATGGAACGTATTAAAATTATTTTCTGAACAATACTGAAAGAACCAATAAAGAAAGCTGCCGATAAAACCATCGTAAGTAATTTTAATCTCGGTTCGTTATAAAATGTTGTAATAACAGGCGCAATCGCCAACATGATACCTGTTAAAATTAAACCGGTTGCGATATTCAGCCAGAATATGGATGATAAGTGACGTTCCTCAATTTCTTTTCTTTGTATAAGAGCTGCCCCAAACCCCAGATCGCCGAATAGTCCGGCAAATCCGGTAAACACAATAATCATTCCAATTAAACCAAAGTCTTCAGGTGTAAGCAACCGGATAAGAATAACGGAAATGACAAACTGCAATATTTGTTTCGCAATATTTGCTCCCGCATTCCATTCAAGACCTGTTAGAGTTTGTTGCTTGAGAGACATTAAATCAATTTCTTTAGCTTTCTGAACTGGTATGTTTATGGCTGACCTTCTCGAAGAATCCCCAATCTCGTGAGGAGTAATGAAGCCCAGTATATTGCTGTGTTCTTACGCCTCTATTCATAATTTAAACTTTTCTTCCCGCCATTATTGAAATACGCTCTCCGAAGTCAAAATAGTCATGGAGATGCACCAATGAAATAAATGGAAACATTTCCTTATACTCGCCAAATTGTCTAAATCTCCAATGCTTAGCGTCTTTTTTCTCGGATGTATTTTCTATTAAAAACAGCAAGCCATCACTTTTTAGTACCCGTCTAATTTCATCAATGGTCATTTTCAATGCTGTTTTCTCTATGCACCCCAGAACTAAGCAGATCCAAACAATATCTATAGAATCGGCTTCAAGTGGAATAGCGGTCTCTGACATAAGCCTATATTCAACATCTTGATTCCTTGGTGCCAAATCAAGTAAATGTTTTATGGGATCAACACCTATTGCTTTACCTTTAATCAGGGAGGCGAGATCAACAGTAAATCTCCCTGGACCACAACCAAAATCAAGTATTGCCTTTTCATTGCCTATCAACTGCTTTTTCAGAAAGGGGAGCATTCTATCCTTTTGCGCTTTTGTTACAGAATCAAATTCATCTGCAGAGTGTCGTATATCCAGTACTGATTTCTTGCCATACTGTCTCGCTCTTTTTTCCCAAGATACAACACGAGAAAATTTTTTATTATCTCCAAAGGTAAGACTGACGAACTTCTTTAGGATGTTCTTTATGTAATATCCAGGCATTGGGTCTTCTACCATTTAACTTAAAAACTGCACAAATTTGTAACCAGTTGACATTTTTAGACACACTTCAAGTCTGTTACATTCGGGCATACCCTGAGACTTGAAGGAACCAATTGAGTCAAATAGATCCTCAAAAGTTGCATTGATCCAAGCAACGCGCAAGTGCGGCAGACGATTAAAGCCGTCTTTACACCAGCACATTCCAACACACTTGAATATTGAATCAAGGACATTAAAAAAAGCCTTCCTCACAGGCACTCCATGCTGTCCAAATCTCGCTGGGAAGCCTCGGAGCGGTCTGTTTTGTGCTCGGAGCGATCTCTCTGGGCATCTTGCAGTTAATAGCGATTAAATACACCAATTCTATTTGGTGTTACTTTGACGCGTTTTTGCGAACAACGTTTTCGAGAGCTTCCTTACGAGAGAGCGGTCAAACACGTGATCCGCTGCCTGATCGTCTAATCCCGCCAACTCACGGGACTGGAATGTCAGAAATAGTAGAAGCGCCGCAAGTTCGCCGACTTCATCGAAAAGCACTTCGATCCGGAAGCACCATGGTTCAGTGCACCCAGATAGGCGGTAAACAAACTCGGCAAGCCCAAGCGTAAAAACACATGCTATGGAAGCAATGAGAAACAGAATGTTCTTACGCTGCACGGCACGCAAATAAGGTCCTGCAACCAGAACGACGAGGATAATTGTCAAGGATATACTAAACAGTGGCCCGATCATTTTTACTGTGGAACTATCCATCGAGTGGTTATTACTAAACTCATACACCATCACCCTCTCAAGAAATTCGTGAATGCCGATAAATTCATCGACTGACAGCAGAAGGAGGCCGGCTGCCATTATCGCTGTTGTAAGTGCTACCCGCCGTTTCGTTGACCAACGGGCGCGCGATAGCATATAAGCGGAGAGCGAATTGAGCAGCAACAGCATAGAGGAGAACCATGTAGCAAAATTTCCTTCCAAATTTAGATCAATCTGCCTGATAACATATCGCAAAGGACTCTTAATTGATTTCAGTTCACTTGCGAAAGGGATAAGCAGAGCATTTGCCAAAAACAAAAATACTATCACTCCCAGCAAAATCAACAGCAGATTACGATCGATGGCTACCCGGTAATAGCTTGAACTTTGCATCAAAATAGTTCTCCATTTAAAAAATAAGCTGTTGCAGGTAATTTATGTCTCTCACCAGTCAGCTAAACAGGGCCTTCTGAAAAGCTTGAATCACATCGTCAACATCCTCATCCGTCAGCTTTGCCGAAAGTGGCAAAGATATAGTTCTATCTGATATAAATTTGGCATTGGGAAAGTCGTCCGGTTTAAAACCGTATGTTTTTCTATAATAGTCATGCAAATGAAGAGAGATAAAATGAATCCCTGTCCCAATATTTAGTTCATGTAGTTCCTGCTGAACAGCATCTCTGGTTTTCTTAATCTTGTCTATATCGATCAATAAGGTATAAAGATGTCTTGCATGAACTGTATCCTCTTCAGGTTCCGCTGGACAAAATACCGGTAGATTTGAAAATGCTGAGTTGTATTTTTCCCAAATTTCTTTTCTTCTTTTCAGATACTTATCAATTCTTTTCATCTGGTGTATCCCCAGAGATGCCTGGATATCCATCATGTTATACTTAAACCCGGGAAAGAGAACTTGATAGTGGATAAATCCTTCATCTGAATATCGTTTCCATGCATCCTTGCTTAACCCATGCAATCCATACATCTTAATCTTATCTGCCCAGACTTCCTTGTTTGTTGTAACCATACCCCCTTCACCGGTAACGATGTTTTTGGTAACATAGAAGCTGAAACAGGACATATCCCCTATGTTTCCAATCTTTTCCCCCTTATACCAGCCTTCTATGCAATGGGCTGCGTCCTCAATAACGATGAGATCATGTTGCCGGGCGATATCCATGATTGCATCCATATTACAGGGCCTTCCCGCAAAATGAACCGGGATAATAGCTCGGGTTCGCGGTGTTATCGCCTCTTCTATTTTTTCTGGGTCGATATTCATGGTTTCTTTTTCAACATCTACAAAAACAGGGGTTGCGCCGGTATGAATAATCGCATTTGAAGTAGACGCAAAAGTCAACGGCGTTGTTATTACCTCATCACCAGACCTGATTCCTGTTACAATCATCGATAGATGGAGCCCGGCTGTACATGAATTTAGCGCTATCGCAAATTTTGCGCCTGTATATTGTTTAAAAATATCTTCGAATTTAGCAACTTTCGGCCCTGTCCCCAACCAGCCTGATCTAAGGGTATCAACAACCTCTTGAATTTCCGGTTCTTCAATCAGCGGACTGCCAAAAATCAAGTATTTTTTCCTCTTTTTAAACATACTTGCCTCCCACGGCTAATCACGTTTACAGAACCAGATACTCTTCAAGCAGTTCCTGTTCCGACACACCACCCGAATACATCACAGCTTCAGGCCGGCTTTGGCCGATTAATAACATCATTGATCAATAACTTGTGTATCAATATATTCCTTCATCTGATGTTCATCAGCAACAGATATCTGTTTTGATCTTTCTCCATCCCAGCTTAATCGATAACCGGAAGCATCTTTTATTATTCGGCCAATGCCTTTATCTACTACTTTGCCCTTCAGACCCGTTATCGTTCCTTGGTAAACACCCACAACCCCGGCTCCACCTCCTACCTTTTTGGCTACATAAATCTTATCATTAGTTCTTGCTACAAATCCACCAGTAGTCTTTCTTATCGCAAACTTTTTCCTAATACCTTGAGTTTTCTTTTCAACAACAACTTCCTGTCCTAAAAAAAACTTTGCGCCAAGTTTTACCTTTTCAACCATTCCTAAATTGCCAACAAGCTGAGCTGTTTCATTCCAGTCTACGGAAGAACGTTTATCAGCAGTCCCATCAGTACCATCAGCAGTCACATCAGCAGTCTCATCCATAAAATATCCTGGGGTAGTGGCAAATTCAACTATGCTGTAAAAGGCTATCGTAAGCAACAGGGCGACTGAAACACCTATAGCCAATCGAATTAGACCTAATCTCTTAAATGACTGAAGGTCCCTTTTAATATCTCTGTATGTCCATCTAATCTTATGTAATATGTTCATTGTTATAACCTTTTAATAGTGAACCTGAATAATAACTACTCAGGTAAATAGACTGAAGTCGGAGGTCAGAAACTCTCTTCCACCTTCAGTCTTCAGCCTTCAGTCTATTCGCTATATGCCCTGGAGGGAGATTGGCGTCCGGTTCATGTTCCGGTTCTGCTTCCAGGGAAGGAATCATGACCACCATGGCAAGCACGAACCAGAATGGTTCCATTATTCGTACAATAATAAACGTATTCGCTCCAATTGCATGGACCAACAGCCCCGCAAAACCGGCCATAAAGCCCATGCAAAGCCCCCTATGGAAAGGCTTCTGAGTTTCTTTGAATATGTGGTATGCCCGGAAAAATATCCTGTATAATAAGAAAAAAAAAGCAAACAATCCGATAAGTCCTGTATCAATAAGTACCTTGAAATACTGGGCGTCCAGAAACCTGTACCCGGTTACCCCGAACCCTAAAAAAGGGTGTTTGATAAAATCCCTGGAAACTACTGCCCAGCTCATCAATCGGTCAGAGGTTGAGGTATCTACCTGCACACCTGATATATTCAGACCTCGATCTTTCCCTTTGGTATAAGTATAAGCAACTCTTTCCTTCACTGCTTCAGGAGCAATAAAGGGAAGTAGAATGAATGCAAGGGCAAGCGCTGTTAACACCATTTTCCTCTTTTTGGACAACCATACAAATGTTAGCACTGCAGGAATCAAAGAAAGATATGAACTCCTGGACAGGGTAAAAAGCAAACATATAACAAATATGGATATCATAATTCCATATATCAACTGTGCTCTGAATGAAATAGTGGTTAATAACAGCCCTATGGTGATAGAGATCATAAAAACGAGATAGCCGCCGAAGGTATTCGGCTCCCCGATTTCTCCCTCAAAAGGGGCTGAAATTCTGCCTCCTTCCGGGGTTTGGGCAAGTCCAATGACCGAAACAATAACACAGACAATCAGCATAGCCCACATAAAATTTTGCATCTGCCTTTCAGTCTTAATATGATTTATCACTACAAAATAAACAAAGATATATTCAAAATACTTGAGGACAAAGAAAAAACCTGTCATCAAATCGACCTTTATAAATAGATATCCAAACAGGGTAGAAAAAAGGCATACGAGAAGATAAAAAGCGATTGGTGCGTTAAGAGGGGTCTTTAAGAAGATGCCCAATTCCTTTTTGATTGCCATTTTTGCAAGCCAGGAAAAACCCATAATAAGCAGCAGAAAATCATCAATTCTCAGTGTCACGCCACGGTCAAGCGAATCTCCTTCAGTGGCTCCGACAATAAATTCCGGGCTGAGCAACATGGCAAAAATAAGGAGATATAATGCGATTTCCGTATTGATCAGACAAACCGCCAAAAAAATAATGCCGCCTGCTACTGCCAGTGTCTGGGTGATTGAGTATTCCTGGAGCAAAAAGGCAAAGGCAATGGCAGCGCTCAACATGATTAATAAAGAGAAGATGGGTTGAAGGCTGGTTTGCCCTTTTTCTTTTGTTCTTATATCCACATCACTTCCTGGTGATGAGTGATATAAGTTTTTTAATGCCGCCGTTAGCCGGCTTATTTTTTTTTTCTTTTCCATAAGAATAGTAAGATTTATAGTGCTTATAATCCTGAAAGTCAGGGCTCACTTCTGCTTTCATATCATTTAAAACTACTCCTATCAAGTTAGATTTGGTCTGTGATAATTGAAGCACAGACCTTTTGAGCAATGCCTTGGATACACTGCCTATACGATAAACAAGCAAAGTTGCATCCACAATTGACCCCAACATGACAGGGTCGTTTGTGGAAAGTATAGGCGGTGTGTCAATAATAACAAAATCATACTCCTTTTTTAAATCATTTATAAGATTCATCAGCGCCTTTGACTCAATCAGATCTGACGGATTTGTAGGAATGTTGCCACACGTCATAATATGGAGGTTATCAAGACCAGGCGTGGCCATCACATCGTCCATACCCATCTCTCCCATTATAAGATCGGTGATAGTCCTTATCACGTCCTGCGGGGAATAAGTTCCAAGGAGGACATCAACAAGTCCGGGCTTTTTTTCCATACCGAATGCCCTGTATAATGTCGGTTTTCTCAAATCGCACCCCACAAGCAGTGTTTTCATCTCCAACTGGGCCATGGTGATAGCAAGATTACAGGCAATTGATGTCTTCCCTTCCCCGGGAGAAGAGGCCGTAACAATCAAGGTTTTTATCTTTTTTTCCAGGTTGTGAAAACAAATATTGGACCTGAGCCCCCGAAAATTTTCCGCTACCATTGATTGCGGATCAAAATGAGCTATCAGTTGTATCTTTTCTTTAAATAGCGAGGCTTGACTCTTTTGGCCTTGCTGAGCCTTTTTAATCGCTTTGGCGCCCAAATGAGGAATGATCCCCACAACAGGAACGCCGACCTCCTTCTCCACCTCTGAAATGGCCCCCAGAGAAGTATCAAAGGTCTCTACCATAAAAGCAATTACCATACCAAGAATCAAACCTATGACTGCACCCGCAGTTCCTTTAGCTGCTGTTTTCGGAGGGTTAATGGGATAGATAGGTAGACGCGCTGGTTTAACAATGGTAACTTCGTCAGGTTTTTCGGACCGTGTGATTAATGCCTCCTGATTTTTTTTCTCCAGAAGGACGACCATGTCGTTATATGAAGTAACCTTTCTTTTCATACGGTCATACTCGAGCTTTTTTGCCATTAACAAATCAGTTTTTACCTCAACCCCGGCTAACGATTTCTCCAGCTCTATTTTCTTGTTATCTATATCCTTGTTCTGCAACTGGAGCAATATTTTCATCATCCGGGCAGTTTCGATAATATTTCGCTTTATTGCAACAACCTGAGGGTGTTTGTTGGTATAATCTTTCAGCAAAGAATCTACATTAAGCAAAAGCGCCATCAGAGAATCGTTGGCAGCTTTATATTGTTCACTGGCATAGGTTGAATAAAAGTTATTGCCGGAATCCACCGGATTTTTCACAAATCGATCCAGTTTCAGGAGCAAACTATTAATCTCAGATTGTGTCGTGTTCAGCTTTTGCAATTCATTCTTTATCTGCTGGATCCGCACTATAAGATTCTCACTTTGTAGATCAATAGAGACCAGTTGGTGTTTTTGTGTAAACTTGGTGAATTCCTCTTCCGACTCTTTGAGTTCCAGTCGCACCTTTTTCAGTTGCGCGGCAATGTATTTTATCGCTTCTACTGTTCGTGAGGTCTGCTTCTGAACATGCACCTCTTTATAGGCTAATGCTATTGTATTGGCTAGCTGTTGGGAGAAAGCAGGAACACTATCAGTCACATTTATCTTTATTATATTGGTAAAAGGTTCTGCTAAAATATCAATTTTGGATTGAAGATTGTCAACCAGATTAACGATGTTAGGATCTAAATGAGAAAGTTCGGAATTTTCTTTTAAGGCACTCCCTGAAATAAGTTTCAATTTTTCTGCCGTCCTTTTCATAACACGAAAACTCTTGATGATGGAAATCTGGGTCTCCATATCGTCTCCGGCAGACCATGACATGGTTTTCATGTAGAGGCCTTCTACAGCAGCACTTTTTTCGAATTTTATACTACAAAACGAGGTATAAAGTGGGACAGGAGCCTTTAGCACAGTGAGAAAGGTACTGAAGGCTCCAAATATAATGGCGCAAAAGATGACGGTAAACTTCCGTTTCTTAAGAATACGCGCATATTCTCTGAGATTTATATCGTATTCTGCCAAAATGAATCACATGTGGGTTTAGGGTTCAAGGTTCAAGGTTCAAGGTTCAGGGTTCAGGGTTCAGGGTTTTTTCGCTTCTTCTAATCTTCTATTTCGTTCCTCCTTGCTTTAAATAATCCTTAATGTAATAAGTTGATTTGTACTTATCAGGCCAAAAGAGAAAATTCAGCAATGGTTCTGTATTATCAATAAAATCGTTGATATCTCCTATAAACATGCGTGGAACATAGACCAGATCTCCATCAAGAAGACGGATATTCTGGGAAAGATCGCCTTTTCTCAGGAGTGCCTCCACATCCGACATCATAATTAATGGTTTTTCTCCGATCCCCTGGGCTCTCACAATAAGTGTATTCTTCTCCACAGCCAGAGAAGTAACATTGCCTGCGAGAGCTAAAGCGGCCAGGAGATTGTCGGCAGACTTAAGCTCATAAACTCCCTGACTCATTACCTCTCCCATCACATAAATCCTTTCCTTAAATTCCCCCATGTCCGGAATATCTATAACATCTCCATCATCAATAATGATGTTCAATTTTTCATTCCCGCGTTCTATAATATCATAAAGGTTAATCCGATAGGATTCCCCTCCTCTTATCAGCTTCAAATCTTTTATGTCAGCTTGTTCCGTATACCCGCCTGCCTGCGCAATAAGATCTAACAGAGTAACCTTCCCTTTTAGGTTGATTTTTCCGCTTGCTGATTTGCCATAAGCCCCCGATCTTAGAGAGGAGATTTCTCCTAACAGCAAGGCGCTCTTGCTATTGTATTCCGTTACACGGATATCAATCCTGGGAGATTTTATATACGCGGATAATTTTTTGGTCAGAAGATCATCAAGTTGACTGACAGTCAGCCCGGTTACGTCCACTGAGTCAAAAAACGAATAGTAAATCATTCCTGTGCTATCTACAGGAATGATATCTGTTTTGACCATCTGACCAGTACGTGAATTGATTTCCAGAATATCAAGTGGTCCGATACGATAATCCGAGACGCCATTAATCTCCATGAAAACCTTGTTTTTCTTTACCTCGCTCCACCTGGTAAGCTGTTCTCTTTGTTCCAGCGAAAGCGGTATTCTCGTGACCATCTTGTCTTTGGCTCCTGGCAGCTCATTTACAGGGATACCCTTTACTGCTGTGCCGGAATAACATGATTGGAGCATCAAAACCGCCAAAAAATGCAGAAGAAAAAGTGGTATCTTAAAATCTATTTTTTCAAAAAAAATCATATCAGCCATAAAAAATGGGTTTAGGGTTTAGCCAAAATCCACCGCCTAATTTTACGAATTCCTTTAGTAATAAGGTCTTGCAACAATTTTGCTTGCACCTGAGTATTGCAAATAAAACATTATAAACCTATATTTCTCAAGGGTTCTCCGATTTTGATGGTGAATTAGGGTCTTTCATCAATAAAAGATGTAATATGCAATAGTGACGAGTCTACTAAGTTGACTATCTGTCGTTTCTCCAGCTTTTGACCACGCCCATCATAAACAAGCTCAATTACAGGACGAAGGGGCTGACTCTTAGAGGTGGAAACTACTCGTCCGATTGACTCGTTGTTGAGCTTTACATAGGAGTTAACAGGAAAGATAGATATCTGGTTCAAAAATGCCTTAACAACCCTGGCTGGAAATTTACTTTTACTTAAACCCACGATCGACTTTACCGCATCTGGCTCCATCTGCTTGTCCCTATATGGCCGATTCTTTGTCATAGCCATATAGGTGTCTACAAGTCCTATTATTGAAGCTATCTCCGAGATATCTTCTCCTTTTAATCCCTTGGGATAACCTGATCCATCCAATCTTTCGTGGATTTGCAACGTCGTATTTGTCAACCATTTAAATGTCGTGCTCATCCTGCCCAGAATTTGAGCTCCTATCTCTGGGTGTTTTTTGATTGCAGTTAGTTCGTTGGAACTGAGTTTTCCCCTTTTTGTCAGGGTAGCATCAGGAATCTTATACATTCCAACATTTTCGAAAAATGCCGCAAGCCCTAATTGCAGGAGCTTCTTTGTGTCGTAGCCCAAGCCCTTGCCTATTTTCAAAGAGGCCAGGGTAACTGAAATAGACTGAGATTGCAGCCCGTAATTTTTGGAAATCGGGATGGCATAGTCGTAAAGCCTGGAAATAAAATCATCCTTTATAATACGATGAAGTATCTGAAGTATTCTGGAAGGAGTCAGGTCCTTATTATGCTTGACCTTGCTCTGGATATCCATAGCCCTTTCAAGAAGATCATTATAAAATGCCTTTATTTTCTTGTTGTCGCTCTCGACCAAAGGCGGCCTGGAAACGTCCTCTCTTTTCCCTGTTTCCGCAATCTGCATGTCACTAAGCCGCAATTTTTCCTGACCGACGTTTTTTTCGGCAACAGGAATCCTCTCTTTATCTTTTTTATTCTGATTCATTCTAATAATTTCAGAAAATCGTACCATAGCTTTAATCATCAGCCTTTAGCAAAACTAGTTTTATACCGACCATCTCTTGGAGACCTTTGCATAACTGCCATTTTTCCGTGATGCGGCGTCAAGCTCAAATTTCAATCCTCGAAATATTCAATATATTCCTGCGGTTGAAATTTTCGCCTTCCTTGCCTGACGAAAAAATGTCGCATTCTGCAAAGGTCTCTCTTGTTCATTCTGTCTGAAAAAATGGTAATTTTTATTTATCTAAAATATGATAGTTTTGTAAAAAGTCGAAATTTGCTCCATCTGTGATCAATTTTGGGATTCATTTTTCGCTTGGCTAAATTGCAAGAACTCGGGCTAACACCCTCAAACAACTTGCAATTTTTAACGCCAAGCTCAACCTGAATCTTTTTCCAAAATTGTTCAATGTCGCTCGCAAAATGACTTTTTACGAGTTCATCAAAATATGACAATCTCGTAAAAAGCTAAGTTATGCCGCTTTGCGGCACTGTAACCAAAAACAACTTGTCAATCATATCAAAGGGTTATGATCTAGTTATTTGAAAGTCTAAAAATGCCGTTTTCCGTCATTCCGGCGAAAGCCGGGCACGAAGTGACACGAAGTGAAGCATCAGCGCTAACCGTTAGCGCTATCCAGTAAATTCAATGCGTTCTGGATGCCCCCGTGAGACCTTTGCAAAACCTCCCCTTTTGCCCAATTGCTGCGTCAGGCTCAGATTTTAAGCCTCGAAATACTCAATGTATTCCTACGTTTAAATTTTTTGCCTTCCTTGAACTTGAGCAAAATTGAACATTTTTCAAAGGTCTCCCCGTATCAAGTACGCGGCAGGCTTATCAAGTCCGGCATGACGATTTCGAACTTTTTACGTCATCTAATATAATGCTATAATTGTTAGTAGAAAATTGCAAACTAAAAATCAGTTGTTTTTTCCATGCATAATTGATAGAATTAGTGGAAAATAAGTTTATGTCTCGGGAAAAAAAATGGTTCAAGGTTAAAAAACAGGGAGAATTTGACATGTCTGTGAAGGTGATGAAAACACCACGTGCTGTTGATCTGGCGATAACGCATCAATGCGACCTGCGATGCAAGTACTGTAGTCAGTACCACCGGCTTAGCCGGTGGCTTGATTAGCCCTATAAGGGCAGTGTTACTTGCATCCCTTAAGGGATTACTTATTGATTCAATTTCAAAAAAAATCGGAGCTACACAGTGTTAACTGTATTAACTCCTGAGCTAAGCCCCCGGCATAGCCGGGGGCTTAGCTCAGGAGTTATGTGAAGCTCAAAAATATGAGCATAGGTGAGGTAATTGCGATAAACAAGACATATTCACTGAAACCAACTATAAATCTGATTGTTGACGGCAACGGGGAAAAGGTGTCCGGGAATGTTGTTATCGATCTCGAAAAACAACCTGTCTTGTATATCCTTAATGCTGTCAGTGAAGACGATATCCCCTCATAACAATTTGTCCTTGACTTGGGGTCCACTTCTTGTGCATGGCGCTACTGGTTTTTTGTCATGCCAATGAGTTGACAGACCCTCCTCATGTAGAGTTCCCATACTTTGATACCCTCGTGAGATTCAAACACCTGTCTCAATATTTCCGGTCTTGGAAACAGGGT
>Ga0075124_10000753_pt1 | contig 15000 bp, 13 predicted proteins | sample AntAceMetag02UKS_FD_69809 | JGI IMG/M metagenome (GOLD analysis project Ga0075124, IMG submission 69809) | Saline lake microbial communities from Ace Lake, Antarctica - Antarctic Ace Lake Metagenome 02UKS | ecosystem: Environmental > Aquatic > Non-marine Saline and Alkaline > Saline | place... | reverse complement strand
GGAATTTTTGCTTCGCTGGCACGCGGAAAAATGGAAATCAATTGAATATGAATCTACAATAAATATATTTCACAATGAAAAATGAATTATACTCTATTGCCAATTTGAAAACCTTGTTCGGATTTATTGATCTTACAAGTCTTAATTCAACAGATACAGAAGAAAAGATAATAAAAATGTGCCTTAAGGTGAATGGCTTCACTAAGCAATATCCTGACATTCCTAATGTTGCAGCAATTTGTATTTATCCTTCACTGGTTGAAATTGTTCGAGAAAACCTTAATGCCCCCGGTATAAAAATTGTTTCCGTTTCAGCAGGTTTTCCATCATCACAAACTTTTATTGAAATTAAGAAAAGAGAAACAATGATGGCACTGGAAGCCGGAGCTGATGAGATAGATATCGTTATCTCCATTGGAAAGTTTTTGTCCGGTAAAGAAAAAGAAGTTTCTTCGGAAATTTATCAGATCAAAAAAACAATAGGTGACCACCCCCTTAAAGTAATCCTTGAGACGGGAGCACTTACCCCTTACCAAATAAGCAAGGCGTCTATCCTTGCTATGGAATCAGGAGCCGATTTTATTAAAACATCTACAGGCAAACTTCAACCGGCTGCTACTACTGAAGCATTCAGAATTATGGCAGAATCAATCCGCGACTTTGAAACAAAAACCGGAAGGAAAACGGGCATTAAGCCTGCGGGTGGAATCTCCACAGGAATACAAGCCATCAACTATCTTCAAATTCTAAAAGAGGTTCTGGGTGAAAAATGGATCACGTCCGGTCTTTTTCGTATCGGTGCAAGCAGTCTGGCAAATAACCTGCTTAAAGAAATTTCACAATTTGAAAATCCCGAAAAAGAAGTTATTCCCTATTTTTGATTTTATGGCTTAAAAGAATGATCTCTAATTTCCTTATCTTTGCTCCGTATTTATATAATCAGGGGGTAAATGGGAAACAGCGCAGATAATATACAACTACAGGATACTACGCAAATTCATACGCCTGTTGATACTATCCCCAAAATTCTGACTCAGGATACAACAGCCGTTCTCATTCAGGACACAGTGATTTCTGAAGATACTATCTCAGGATCTGAAATTAAACAATACTCCATTCAGGAGGCTCTGCAAATTTTTGAGAGGGAACAACAACATCAGGAAAAAGTTGATTCAATACACAAAATCTCTATAACAAAATCTCAGCAAAAAAGAATCATCCCGGAAGAAAACAGATCTGTCTTTCAGCCTGATTCATCAGATATTATTATTACAATAAGTGAAAATCATGGTATAAAACCGCTGTTTTTTAAAAACATGTGGGAACATAGTTTTATAAAGGGTTCTCACAATAAACATCTGTTTCTTTCATCAGAAAAAACAATTGATAATATATCAACCCGGGTCGTAACTGAGATCCCGGCTAAAAATCAGAACAATTATCAAACCCGTGAAGAAATACCTTCCCTTTGGCATGATTGGGTTCTGGGGATAATGTTATTCTCATTTATTCTCCTTGTATGGGTCAAATTATTTTATAATAAAGTGTTATCCGCCACTATTAGCTCCATTTTCAATTACCAGATTTCTCATAATCTTTTTCTCGATAAAAGCACCCTGACACATAAGGCTTTTCTGATTATGGATTTTGTTTTTTATGTAAATGCCGGTCTTTTTATTTACCTGTCAACCCAACATTTTAACTTAACACTTGTCCATCCGGATGGAATTAAAGCATTCCTGATATTTACAGGTTTCGTATTTGTTGTTTATTTGCTTCGATATATTACCGGTAAAATAGTTGGATATATATCTCAAACACACAAAATCTTTGCGGAATATTTGCATAATATTTTTATTTATACAAGAATAACGGGACTTGTTTTATTTCCATTTCTAATAGTAATTCCTTATGCTGACTACCGGATAACACCTGTTACTATTTTCGCTGGTGCCGGCATAATAATTTTAGGTTACATTCTTCGCATTATCAGGGGTATAAAAATATTTACTATAAAAAAGATTTCTCTATTATATTTGTTTTTATACCTTTGTATGCTCGAATTCGTACCTGTTCTGGTTTTCTTTAAATACATCAGAAATTTTTTAATGGCTTGATTTACAATATAATAACAGGGAAATAAAAATTTGGTGTTTTGAAAATAAAAAAGATTTTAGTATCGCAGCCCGAGCCAAAGAATGGGAAATCACCCTATTCTGAGCTGGCAAAGAAAAATAACCTTAAAATTGATTTTCGTCCTTTCATTCATATTGAGTCAATTCATGCGAAAGAATTTCGTAAGACTCGTATTAATATATCCGATTATACAGCAGTAATTTTTACCAGCAGGACCGCGATTGTTCATTTTTTCAGAATTTGTGAAGAAATGAGAGTTACTATTTCTGATTCGATGAAATATTTTTGTACTTCAGAATCAACTGCCTATTATCTTCAAAAATATATTGTTTATAGGAAAAGAAAAATATTTTTCGGCAAAAGTCGCCTTATTGATTTAATGGATCTAATCAATAAACACAAGAATGAAAAATATTTTGTTCCTGTGTCTGACTCTCACAAAAAAGATATTTCAAAAGTTCTTGACAATAACAAAATCAATTACACCAAAGCTATACTTTATCGTACTGTTTGCAGTGATTTATCAGATCTAAGTAATGTAAATTACGATGTGCTTGTTTTTTACAGTCCTTCCGGAATTAAGTCATTATTCGAAAACTTTCCTGATTTTAAGCAAAATAATACAAAAATCGCTTCTTTTGGCCCCACCACAATAAAAGCAGCTAAGGATGCCGGATTAATTCCTGATATTGTAGCTCCCAGTTCCAGTGCCCCATCTATGACTATGGCTCTTGAACAATATATTGAAAATTATAATAAAAAAAAGTAATTAGTTCTAATTAAAAAGAGAACTTAGTAATCCAGGGACTTGAAGGTTTTATGAAAACTACCTTTAAAAAGAGTGAGAAACTCAGAAGTAAAAAAGCTTTCACCGAATTAATTAAACTTGGCCGGCCTTTCCACTCTCAACCATTTCTTATTATCTGGGAAAAAACAAGTCCTGGAAAAAAGTATCCCGCTCAAGTTGCTATTAGTGTATCGAAAAAATTATTTAAACGTGCCGTTGACAGAAATATTATCAAAAGAAGAACTCTTGAGGCATATCGCCTTAACAAACATATTCTTTATAAATTTCTGGATAGTAAAAACTTTGGACTTGTTTTTATTATCATATACCGCAAAAACCAAATCATGGATTATGTGTCAATTGAAAAAGGTGTTATATCCGCATTTCAATATTTCATTAAAAACCTATGAGAACATTATTAATTAATATACTCATTGGATTAGTAAAAATCTATCAGCGGGTAATTTCACCATTGTTTCATTCCTCATGCCGGTATACCCCAACATGTTCGGCATATAGTATTGAGGCACTTAAAAAACATGGTCCTTTTAAAGGAAGCTGGCTTGCAATTAGAAGAGTAATAAGTTGCAATCCATGGGGTGGTCATGGCTATGATCCGGTACCTTATCATTTTTCTTTCAAAAAGAAATGATTTCTATCTTTGCCCCGTTTTGATATAAACAGATATAATAAAAATTTCAAACATATGAATTTATTACGGATTGGAACATTTAGGAAAGCAGGTATTATTGCTTTAATTATCATTGCTTTTACTGCCGGTCTTGTATCATTTAATGAAGACAGGGATTTTAAGCTTGTAAAAAATCTTGATATTTATTATTCCCTCTTCCGGGAGCTTAATGTCTTTTATGTCGATGATATTAACCCGGAAAAACTGATTGAAAAAAGTATTAATGAAATGCTTCAATCACTTGATCCTTATACTATTTATATCCCGGAATCAGATATTGAAGATTTTAATTTTGCAACTACAGGTAAATACGGAGGTATCGGTTCGTTGATTAGAAAAAGTGGTGATTTTGCAATTATTTCTGAGATATATAAAGATTTCCCGGCAGATTTAGCCGGACTGAAAGCAGGAGATATCATCCGTGAGATAGATGGTAAATCTATTGAGGGATTGGCTCTTAGCAAAGTAAGTGACCTTTTAAAAGGTTTGCCTGACACTGAAGTTAGAGTAACCATTAAGCGGTATGGACTTGATGAGCTTTTTACAATTACATTTATCCGTAAAAAAATCCATATCACCGGTGTTCCTTATTATGGCATGCTTGATGAAAATATTGGTTATATCCGTCTTTCAAACTTCACACAGGATTGCTCTAAAGATGTTAAAAATGCTCTTACTGATCTTAAGAAAACATATTCCCCGGAATCATTAATCCTTGATTTACGTGGAAATCCTGGAGGTTTACTAATCGAGGCAGTTAACGTGTCAAATCTTTTTGTTGAAAAAGGACAGGAAATAGTTAGTACCAAGGGTAAAGTAAAACAATTCGACGAAACATACAGGGCAAAGAATCTTCCCGTTGATACTCAAATTCCCCTTGTTGTTCTTGTAAACCGGGGATCTGCATCAGCATCAGAAATCGTTGCCGGTGCTCTTCAGGATATTGACAGGGCGGTAATTATCGGCACACGTACCTTTGGGAAAGGTCTTGTTCAAACCACACGTCCTTTAAGCTATAATTCACGACTTAAGGTTACAACAGCAAAATATTATATTCCCAGCGGCCGCTGTATCCAGGCACTGGATTATTCCCACCGTAATGAGGATGGAAGCGTGGGGCATATACCCGATTCCCTTATTTCAGAATATAAAACAAAAAATGACCGATTAGTTTATGACGGTGGTGGTATTTCTCCTGATATTGAAATTCTTAAGCCCGATCCCAGCCAGCTTACTATTGAACTTTTTACCGGTTTTATGTTTTTTGATTTTTCAACCCGGTATTATCTGTCACATGACTCGATACTTCCTCCTGGTGATTTTGAGCTTACTGATTCTATTTATAATGATTTTATTGCTTTTGTTAAGGAACAAAACTTTAATTATGAGACTAAAACAGATCAGGCATTGCTTACATTGAAAGAAATTGCAAAAAATGAAAAGTATTACCAATTTTCCGAGAACGAATTCACAGCACTTTCAAAGAAACTTTCCCGTGATCTTGAACAAGACATGAATGCTTTTAGTGACGAGATCAAAATCCTTCTTGAAGAATCTATTGTTGACCGTTATTATTACCGTTCAGGTATGATCCAGTCTTCATTGCCTTATGATGAACAGATAGATAAAGCACATGAAATACTTGAAGACACAAATAGATATACTAACATTCTAAATCCAAATTATCAATAGAATTTAATCCGCAGTCGGCAGTCGGCAGTCGGCAATATCACCTCATCACCTCATCACCTCTTCTCCTTTTCTCCCAGTCGCCCTTTCGCCCTCTCGCCCCCTCGCTCCCTCTTTTCTTCCTCAGTGTGCTTCAAGCCAGTTTCTACCCTTACCCCAGTCAACCGTAAGAGGCACATCCAATTTAACAGCATTTTGCATTTCACTAACCACAATATCACTAAGTATATCAATTTCTTTTTCCGGAACATCAAAAACCAGTTCGTCATGAACCTGCAATATCATTCCGGATTTCAACTGTTTTTCCTCTATCTTTTTATGAATATTGATCATTGCTATCTTAATAATATCAGCTGCAGATCCCTGAATTGGGGCATTTATTGCATTTCTTTCTGCAAATCCCCTTACAACAGAATTACGTGAAAGGATATCAGGCAAATACCTTTTTCTGCCCATAATAGTTTGCACATATCCTTTCTCCCTTGCTCTTTCTATGCTCTTATCCATATATTTTTTAACTCCCGGATAAGTTCTAAAATACTCCTCAATAAATTCTTTAGCATCAGACACCGGGAAATTCATTCTCCGGCTCAGTCCAAAAGCAGAAATTCCATAGATAATGCCAAAATTGGCTGTTTTAGCTCTTCCGCGCATTTCCATTGTAACATCTCCAGGTGAGATTCCTTGTATTTTTGCTGCTGTTGAGACATGAATATCCTCACCTGTATTAAAAGCATAAATCATATTTTTGTCGCCACTCATATGTGCCATTATTCTTAACTCTATCTGTGAATAATCAGCAGAAATAAGAATGTGTTGTGCATCCGACGGGATAAAGGCTTTCCTTATTTCCCTCCCTCTTTCTTCCCTTATTGGTATATTTTGCAAATTCGGGTTATTTGAGCTCAAGCGACCCGTAGCTGTAATTGTTTGATTGAAAGAAGAATGAATTTTTCCTGTTACGCTATTTTTCAACTCCGGTAGTTTTTCAACATAAGTTGAAAGCAATTTACTAACCGATCTGAATTCTAATACTTTAGATACAATTTCATGTTTGTTTACAAGTCTTTGTAACACATCTTCGCTTGTAGAATATTGCCCGGTTTTTGTCTTTTTTGCTTTAGAATCAATTTTTAATTTTGTAAACAATATTTCGCCCAGTTGTTTCGGTGAAGAAATATTGAATTCGATATCAGCAAGTTTATAGATCCTGTTCTTAATATCCAGTAATTCAACTTTTAATATTGCCGAGTATTTTTTTAACACATCAACATTTATCTTAAATCCATTCATTTCCATGTCACATAATACATATACAAGTGGCATTTCAATTTTTCCTGCAAGTACTTCAAGGTGTTTCTCTTTAAGTTCCTTTTCAAGAACCCTTTTTATCTGCCAGGTCAGATCTGCATCCTCGGCAGCATATTCTTTAATCTTTTCTTGTGGAACTGATCGCATATTTGCCTGATTTTTCCCTTTTACTCCTATTAATTCTTCTATTTTAACAGAAGTATAATTCAGGTAATCCTCGGCAAGATCATTCAGTCCATGTTTTCCTTCAGGCTTAATAAGGTAATGGGCAATCATTGTATCAAACAAAGTACCTTTTACAACAATCCCTCTTTTCCGCAGAACCTTAATGTCAAATTTCAGGTTCTGTCCAATTTTATCAATTTTTACATTTTCAAATATCGGTTTAAATTTCTCAAGTACTTCTTCAGATTTCCCCTTATCCTCATCAACAGGAAGCCAGTATGCTTCATGGCTTTCACAACAAAAAGAAATACCAATCAGTTCATCTTTGATAGTATCCAACCCGGTTGTTTCGGTATCAAAACAAAACTGGTTTTGTTCATTTAGTTTACTTATAAGCGTTTCTTGTTTTTCGGTTGTATCAACTAAAATATAATTATGCGGGGTTGACTTAATGTTTTTCCTGATATTATTTGTTTTCACTATTCCTGTATCAGGACCGGAAAACAAAGACCCCTGTTCTACTATTTCTGATTTTTTTGCCGGTATTTCATCCCCATTATTCAACCGGAAAAGGAAGCTTTTGAATTCCAATTCCTGAAATATTTCCCTGAGTTTTTCTTTGTCAGGATCTTTTGATTTCATTGCTTTTTCATCGAAATCAACAGGAACATCCAATGGGATTTCAATCAGTTTTCTTGATAATTCAATCTGTTCACGATATTCTATCAGATTCTCTTTTTGCTTTCCTTTAAATTGTTCAATGTTTTTAAATATTTCATCTATTCCGCCATACTTTGATATCAGCTTTTTTGATGTTTTTTCACCTATTCCCGGGGCACCTGGCACATTATCTGAGGCATCACCCCAAAGAGCAAGTACTTCAATTACCTGCTCCGGGCGTTCTACCAAAAAATTCTCTCTAACTTTTTCCTTATCCCAAATAACTGCTTTTGCTCCGCCTCTTCCCGGTTTATAAATAAAAATATTATCTGATACAAGCTGTGCAAAATCTTTATCAGGAGTCATCATATAAACCTTATAACCCTTATTTTCTGCCTTTTTCGCAACAGTTCCAATAGTATCATCTGCCTCATATCCTTCCACTTCCAGAATCGGTATGTTGTAAGCTGAAATTATCTTTTTTATATACGGAATTGATTTCTTTATATCTTCAGGAGTCGCCTCCCGGTTGGCTTTGTATTCTTTATACATTTTATGTCTGAAAGTAGGAAAAGGAGGATCAAAAACCACTGCAATATGTGAAGGTTTTTGATTGATTATTATATCATTCAATGAGTTAATAAAACCATAAATTGCAGAAGTATTTAATCCTTTTGATGTTATAACAGGGTTATGAATAAATGCATAATATGCTCTGTATATCAACGCATAAGCATCAAGGAGGAATAGTTTTTTTGAGTTTCCCTTTTGTTCATTACCAGTCATTACAATTGGTTTTAATAAAAATTGTGATGCAGTGAGGCAGTATGGAAATGAAGAAATGAAGTGATGAGGAAATGAGGTTGTTCTATGCCCGACCTCTTCCCTTTTATCTTTTTACTTTTATCTTTTATCTTTACTCACATTATCTTCCTCGTACCATTCTGCAAATGACGCTGTTGTTTCATACAACCTAAGTCGTTGAAGTTTTGTGTTTTCGGGTAATTTTTCCTTAATAATTTCGGCGAAATATGTAACAAGCATTTCACATGTTGGCTGGAAATCCATCCCCTCATATTTTTCAAACATTTGCCCCATTTTATCTAACATCTCATGTGGGGCTTGCCTATTAATAACAACTGTATGGTCAAATCTTTTTATAATTATGTTTTTCACTATTTGTTTCAAGTCACCAAAATCAATTATCATTCCATGTTTGGGTTTTCCAGGATCATTTAACGGTTCCCCCTTCACGGTTACCAGTAATTTATATGAATGTCCATGAATGTTTTTGCACGGACCGTCATAATTCCATAAGGCATGGGCCATTTCAAAATGAAACTCTTTTGTAACACGTATTACAGCCATAATTTATTCCAGAATTATTTACTTTTCCTATTACATAACTTCTTCTCTTCTTTCTTCCTTACTCAACTACTCAACCTCTTCATCACTTTGAACATTGACTTACACATTCTACAATATTTGAAAGATTATCATGCTTCAGGTAATAATAGGAATGTTTGCCTTTACGCCGTGAGGCTAAGACACCTTTGTCTTTCAAAATACCAAGATGATGAGAGGTTGTAGATTGTTCAATATTAAGCAATTCATGAATTTCTGTGACATTAAGTTGCTTTCCATTATCCAGATAATTCAGAATTGCTATTCTCATAGGATGGGCAATAGCCTTCAACATATTTGCTGCTCTTTCAAGCTGTTCAGAGGATAGATCATTTATTTTCATAATTTCTACATATTTACATATCTAAGTTTAACAAATATATACATATGTTAATTCTAAAACAACCGGAATGCTAAATAATAAATCAACATGGACTTTACGAAAAGTCATGAAAGATTGCTTCTCAGCCAGCTGGCTGATCGCAAAATCTTTATTCTTATTATGCTTTTTCAAACTGCCGTTAAATTAAAATATTAACTCAAAACGACTAAAATATATTTTTCTATCTTTGAACAAATTAAAATAGTTCACCTTTTAATACCTGTTAATTTTGCTAAGACTAATTAGAGTCTATCCATAAAGTCAAGCATTTTCTTAAATAAAGCACCAAATAACAAAAATCAAATAACAAATAAAATCCAATGTTTGAAAAAACAAAATCCAAACAGCAGATATACAAGAATCTGTTTGATTTTTGATTCATTAGAATTTGAGATTTATTTGTATTTTGGTGCTTGCTTTTTGTAATTTTTAATATTTATATAGACTTTCGGACTTTATAGGCGGGCAATAATTAAGTTAATCCTGGTAAGTTTGATGTCATAAACATTTGTATGTCTGCAATTAAGGAAATAAGAGCACCTATAGAAACGGAAATGAAGCGGTTCGCCGGTTATTTCAATACAATTATGAAAAGCAAGGTGCCTCTTCTTAGTATTATCACAAACTATATTCTAAGAAGGAAGGGAAAACAACTGAGACCGATGTTTGTTTTTCTCACCGCGAAACTGTCTGGCAGAATAAACGAATCTAGTTTTACAGCAGCCGCATTAATTGAGCTTCTTCATACAGCAACCCTTGTGCATGATGATGTTGTAGATGAATCACTTGAGCGTAGGGGGGTTTTTTCAATAAATGCCCTATGGAAATCAAAAGTAGCTGTTTTGCTTGGAGATTACCTGTTAGCAAAAGGATTACTTTTATCTGTAAAAAACAAGGAATATGAAATTCTTGAAATTGTTTCTTTCGCAGTAAAGGAAATGAGTGAAGGAGAATTATTACAGATACAAAAATCCAGAAAGTTAAATAATACCGAAGATGAGTATTTTGAAATAATCCGTAAAAAAACTGCTGCTCTTATTGCCGCTTGTTGTGCTTCCGGCACCAAATCTGTAACAGATGACCCTGAAGCCATCAGTAAAATGAAACAATTTGGAGAATATATAGGAATTGCGTTTCAAATCAGGGACGATATGTTTGATTATGAGAAAAATGGACTTTTGGGTAAACCAACCGGGAATGATATCAAAGAAAAAAAACTTACACTTCCACTGATCCATGCTCTTAAAAACACAAATCCGTCTCAAAGGAGGAAGATACTCAGGCTTGTAAGGCATCACAACAAGAAGTCTGCCAGGGTTAATGAAGTAATTCGCTTCGTCAAGGACAATAAAGGAATGGAGTATTCAAAAGAAAAAATGAATGAATATAAAAACAAAGCCCTTGATATTTTAAATACATTCCCTGAAAGCAAAGCAAGGTCCTCTTTGCAAAAACTTGCCTTGTACACTGCCAGCAGAGTTAAGTAATTGCCTTCTCCACCTCATCACTTCATTTCCCTTTCTTTTCTTTTGTCTTTTACCTTTTTTCTTCCCTTCAACTTTACAAACTTTCAACTTCTTTCCTCTCCTCCCCGGCCTATACCAAGGGTATTAGTAAAGAACAAAAATATATTACAAGCAAACAGGCTTAAAAACAGACGGAAAACAGTGTTAATTACTGTTTTTCAGCATTGTACGGCAATAAATATTTTATTTAATTTTTTCCTTATCCAGAATGATTTTTGAAATATTTGAGTAAAATCCTGGTTTTTGCCTTGCCAATAACTTTTCCCAGTTCTTCACGATCAGATTTTTTTATTTCGTCAACGCTTTTAAATTTTTGAAAAAGTTTTTTTAAAGACTCCTTACCAATTCCATTTATTTGATCAATTTCTGATCCTAAAAATTTAATTGATCGTTTTTGCCGGTGAAATGAAATTCCAAAACGATGCGCTTCGTTTCTCATATTCTGGATAATTTTTAACGAATAAGCGTTTTTGTCAAGATAGAGAGGAACAGGATCAGATGGAAAAAATATTTCCTCCAGTCGTTTTGCTATTCCAATTATTACCAGTTCATTTTGAATCTTTAATTTTTCAAGACTTTCAACCGCTGAGTTTAACTGCCCTTTCCCTCCGTCAATAATCACAAGCTGAGGTAGTGATTTTTTTTCGTTTAATAATCTACTGTACCTTCGATATACCACCTCACCCATCGAAGCATAATCATTCGCTCCCAGCACCGTTTTAATATTATAATGCCTGTATTCCCGTTTTAAAGGAATCCCATTTCTGAACACCACACATGCTGCAACAGGACTGGCTCCCTGAATATTTGAATTATCAAAACACTCTATATGTGTCGGTAATTTCTTTATTCTCAGGTCTTTTTGTAATTGTTCCAGTTTCTTTTCCTGCCGTACAGATTTTTTGCTTCCTTCTAAAAGTTTTTCTATCCCTCTGCGATAATACCAAACATTTCTTTTTGAAAGATCCAGCAATTTTTTCTTGTCACCTCTCTGTGGAATCGTAATCTTTACATCTTTAAGTTCTGTATCCGGTTGAAAAGGAAGTATTAACTCTTTTGCTTTGCTTCCAAACCTATGCATAATATCAATAATTACAATCACCAATATTTCCTCTTTAGTCTCATCAAGTTTTTTCTTTATCTCGACCATATGTGACTGAATTACTGCACCTTTAATCACCTTTAAATAATTAACATATGCACGGTTTTTATCATCAATTATTGAAAAAACATCCACATCCCTGATTCGTAAACTAACTATTGTTGAACGACTTCTGTATTTCTCAAGTGTTTTAGTTTTTTCTTTAATAATATCAGCTTCTTCATATTTTAAGCCGGTTGCATATTCTCCCATCAACTTCTTCAGGTATTCAAGAACTTCCTGAATATTTCCCTTCAGAATATTCTTTACCTGGTTAATCAATTTTTCATATTCTGCTTCACTTTGTAAACCCTCGCAAGGACCTTTACAATTGCCCAAATGATATTCAAGACAAACTTTTATTTTTCCTTTTTTAATGTTTTCCGGAGTAAGTTTATAGGAACATGTTCTTAGCGGATATAGGTTTTTTAATAATTCAAGCAATGTTTTCACCATTCCCCCTGTAGTATACGGACCGAAATAATCTGATCCGTCACGGATAATATTCCTTGTAGAAAAAACTCTTGGAAAAGGTTCATTTTTAATACATATCCATGGGAACGTTTTATCGTCCTTAAGCATTATATTATACCTGGGCATGTGATTTTTTATCAGGTTATTTTCAAGTAATAATGCATCAGATTCACAATCAACAACAATATGTTCTATTTCAGCAATTTTACTAACCAGGATTTTCGTTTTTCCATAGTTCTTGCCTTTGAAATATGAAGAGACCCGCTTTTTCAGATTTTTTGCCTTCCCCACATATATTAAATTACCATTGTTATCAAAATACTGGTATACACCTGGTTTATCAGGCATCACCGATAGCAGAGATTTAATATGAGCCGATATTGTTACAGGCTTGTCCATTGCCGAAATTTAGTAAATTATATTATATAAGTAATTAAGTGATGGGGTAATGAGGTGATGAGGTGGGTGTGGGTTAGGGTGAGGGAATTTAGTGTTGGTTATGACTTTAGTTTTTTTATTAAACCAATAATGAGATTACGAATGTATTTGGTTCTGGCCTCAATTTCAGTAAATGAATGAATAAATTCTAAGTTTTGTGCAATTTCCAATTGAGTGTCTAATTCTGCAAGAGAACCCAAGGCTACATAAAGAAACTGTATATACTCCTTGTTGCCCTTCCGGGCTGAACCTTCTGCTATATTAGAAGGAACGGAAACAGATGCACGACGTAATTGAGTTGTAAGACCATATTTTTCTTCATCAGGGAATTTAGATGTTACCTTATAAATTGTTACAACTAAATCCATGGATTCCTGCCACGCTTTAAGATCTTTGTGTATCATAATTATTTTGTTATTTGAATAATTTCAAGCATTTACTACCTCATTACCTCATTACCTCATTACCTCATTTCCCCATTACCTCTTTTCATTCTTCTAATCTACAAACAATGATACTGGCGAAAAAGCATTGACATCAAAAAGACCTTTATCGCCAAGTTTCAATTCAGGAATTACCAGAAGGGCCATAAACGAAAGTGTCATTAAGGGTGATTTGAATGAAGATCCCAGGGATTTTGCTAATTCGTTTATTTTAGCATAGGCCGAGGCTGTTTTTTCTCCGCTTTCTGAGGACATTAAGCCCGCAATTTCTAAGGGGAGTTGATGAATATTCCCTTTTTCACTAATTGCAATACCCCCTTTTAGAGAAACAACTGTATTTATAGCTTTTAACAGATCTTCGTCATTTGTTCCTGCAGCAATAATATTATGACTATCATGAGCAATGCTTTGGGCTACTGCCCCATACTTAAATCCAAGTCCTTGAATAAATCCAATTGCAGGCTCAGAATTATTATACCTGTTAGTAACAACCAATTTTAAAATATCATTCTTAACATCCGAAATTACCTGCCCGTTCCTGCCGTTAGGTTTTACAACTATTGAGCTGGTAAATAACTTTCCATCAAAACACTTTATAACCCTAATATTTTTACCCTTATCTTTTACCAGCAGGTCGTTTCCAGATATTTTTTGCCTTTTGAAATTATTAACCGGCTTACCAGCCTTGTATTCAAATAAGGTTTTCCCATTACCATAAACTTTTTTTCCGTTAATATAGGTTTCCAAGACATTAAGATTTTCCAGATCATCAATAATAATAAAGTCGGCAGGGTCACCAGTCTGCAATAATCCTACATTCAGATTATAATGTTTAACCGGATTCACACTAGCAACTGTTAGCATGTTAAACAGGTCGATTCCCTTCTCAATACCTCTTTTAACAAGCATGTTTATATGTCCCTTTACCAAATCGTCAGGATGACAATCATCAGTACATAACATTACCTTTTCAGGATATTTTTTTATCAAAGGATACAGGGCATCAAAGATTTTTGCCGCACTACCTTCCCTTATTTGTATTTTAATCCCATTTCTTATTTTTTCAATTGCCTCATCAATAGTAGCAGATTCATGATCAGTAGTGATATTTGCACCGGCATATTTTTTCAAATCTTCCCCTGTAACTCCCGGCGCATGTCCGTCAATCGGTTTATTTAATTTTATTGCAGATCTTATCTTTCCCCATACTTCCGCATCATCATATATCACCCCTGGATAGTTCATCATCTCGGACAGGAAAAAATAATCATCGCGTCCCAGCAATTCCTCTACGATCTCAGCATTCAGAGTCGCACCAGATGTTTCAAAACCCGTAGCCGGTACACATGACGGCACCCCAAAATGAAATTTCAACGGCACCTTTTTCCCATCCTCAATCATAAATTTCAAGCCCTCTTTCCCGCACACATTTGCAATTTCGTGAGGATCTGATACTGTTGCAACCGTTCCGTGTCTAACAGCCAGTCGGGCAAACTCCCCCGGTGTAAGCATTGAGCTTTCAATATGCACATGGGAATCAATAAAACCAGGCAGAATATATTTCTCACTTTTCTTTCCGGCAGGCTCTATCTTCGCTATTTTCCCATTTTCCACAAAAATACACGCATCCAGTATCTTTCTGTTTACCGGATCAACCAATTTCCCAAATAATAAATATTTATTTTCTTTCATGATTGTAGAATAATGTTCCACGTGGAACATTAAGGAATTACAAATTACAAATTACAAATTA
>Ga0075124_10000752_pt1 | contig 15058 bp, 14 predicted proteins | sample AntAceMetag02UKS_FD_69809 | JGI IMG/M metagenome (GOLD analysis project Ga0075124, IMG submission 69809) | Saline lake microbial communities from Ace Lake, Antarctica - Antarctic Ace Lake Metagenome 02UKS | ecosystem: Environmental > Aquatic > Non-marine Saline and Alkaline > Saline | place... | reverse complement strand
AATAGGAACGGCATTAAATTACAATATAAATGGAACTGAATTATCAACCACAACAACGGCAGGATATTATTTAAGATGTAATCAATTTGGTTCAAGACGAAGTTTTGATGCAACAACTACGCTTAATGGCACATTTCACTATGCTAAAATCTGGTCAGGCGGAGATAGAAACACGGGAACGCTTGTATGTGATTTAGTCGCAAGCGATAACAAATTTGTCGACAAAACAAAAAGACACTATTTTACAAAATCAGTTGCAAGTGGTGGCGACATTACATTCCAACTTTCTAATACAGGAATCTACGACTTTTATGCAACGACTTTAAATAACGACTTTCAAAGTCCAACTATTTTAGATGGTTCTTTTACTATGGGTAAAGTGAGTGATGAACTAGTAAATAAGATTATAGCAAGATACTATTATAATAACGATACTGGAAACTCACAAAGTTCAACGACTTATTCTGATTCCACACTTTCAACGACTTTTGAAGTCGAACCACAACTAACTAAGCTTAATAGTGAAACAGTAGTTGGGTACTTGAAGTCTGTATGGTTTGGGGCTAATGCAACACGGGCTATAGCTTGTGTTTTTGACTCTAACTCAACAGCTTTAGGGCTTGAATTGTTTGATGTAATCAATGTGAGACACCCTTTATTAAGAAACAGATTTACAGATATGACAACAAAGAAATGGCTGGTCGTAGGATTGACCCTAGACACAGCGTATATGATAACAACTATAACAGTAATAGAGCTGTTATAAAAAGGAGAACACAATGAAGTTCAATTTAATTATGACACTTATCAATGGTGTATTTCAGGCACTTATTAAGTACCCTGAATTTATTAGCGAGTGGGAAGACGTAAAAGCAGAATGGGAAGAGGCTAAAGGTGAAGACAGCGAAGGTGGTACACGTATCACTTTGGGCGAGTTCTTTAATGAAATTTTCCCTGAGTTTAAGGAAGCTCTGATGGTATTCGTGCCAGACCTAGACGACATTATCAAGTTACTTACAAAGAAAGACTAAGAATCTTGTTACTCCGCAAAGAGCCTGACTTCGGTTGGGCTTTTTGTATTTTAATAGCTTTTTTCCTTGCATTGCTGGATATAATGTTGTATGTTATAGCATAATCAAAAAGGAGACATATTATGAAAAAAGGGATTCAGCAACTTTGTGTTGGCGTATCTATTATAAGGTCAGAAGAAATTGAAACATGCAAATGGTGTGGAAAAGAAATAGACGAACAAGGCGACATTTGCCCGTTCTGTGGGTATGACGAAGATGGTCTTGACGAAGATGGTTGTGATTATGATGGTGTTTCGGCAGGGCTTGATGAACTGGCTGATAATATGCGAAAGGAGGAAGGATGGGACGATTAATAACAGCATTAAAGTATTATATGTCAAAGGTATCTATGTTTATATATAGCTGGATTCCAATAAAATAAAGGAGTAATAATGTACAAAATTGACTTGGTTTCAACACCCGTGTTGGAGCGCAAAGATTTCTACGTCAGAAACAAAATAACTGGTTCAAACGAACTATTGAGGCATTATGTCTCACGTGACGACGATGGAATGATTGTTGCTACAGCGGTGGGTGTAACTTCGTTCATTGGTAAATCTATGCCGTCTAATCCACGCCTAGAGGCTTTTAAAATGAGCTTTGGTAGTGAGACAGCATATTGGATTGCATTGAACACAATGGCTTACTATGGCACGCTTATGCACATGGTAGCAGAAGAGATTTCACAAGGTGCAGACTTGACACTTGATGATGATTACATTATTGGTATGTTCAAACTTAACCAATATACAAAAGAAGAGGGTGGTTTGCCTGAATATAAAGAAGTGACTCTTCCAGCACAGTTTGGTGAAAAGCGAAAGTATGACATTAAACGGTTCAGGCGTGATGCGCTTGCAATCTATCAGTTTTTCCAAGATGTTGAAAGTAATATCTTTTCGGAAAAAGCTGAGAAACAGAGCCTAACACTTGTTGGTGTTGAATCCACATTTTCAGATTTTATAGCTGGATATGCTGGAACGGCTGATTTTATATTTAGATATGAATATACTATCAAAAAGAAAGAGTTTGTAGAGTATCACATCTTTGACCTTAAGACTGGAGCGAACCATTATCTCAGTCATGCATTACAACAAAATGCATATATTAGTATGGTCAAAAAACACTTTAATACAAAGCTTGTATATGCATGGTGTGTGCATATGAAAGACTATAAACAAGGCACACTTACAAAGTATCTTAATGGTACTTCAAAAACGACTCCGTACAATGTGGTGAAGATTGATCAGAATGAAGAAGAGCTTAACCATTATCTCAGAACCTATAAGATGAACTATAGTATGCCTAAAACTAATGTGAAGGAGATTAACTATAGCAAAAAGCTAAGTGAAATCACTGAACAGATTAAAGGAGAACAGAAAAAATGATTTTAATAATTTTAGTAATTGGCATGATTGTTGGTGGTTATGTGTGGAATAGCTATCAGGGTGACCTTGATATGGGAGGGCAAGTTTTAGCCTTTGCTGGATATGTCCTTTTGGCAGTTGTCTTTGGATTCCTTATTGGAAGGAGTATTGACGAAAAAGTTGCATACAACAATTATGATGAATTTGTCAACAGGATAGAAACTTGTGAATACAGCCAATCAATAAGAGAAGAAGTATATAGTCATAATAAAAAAGTAAGAAATTGCACATCATTGAAACACAATGCATTTGTTGGCGTCTTTATTGCAACAGCTATAACAAAACTTCCTCTGATTGAATATAAGGAAGTATCACAAGAGAATAAATTTACATTAATAAAAGGAGAGTAAATGAACACAGTTAAATTAACAGGCGTTAGGTTATTTGGAAATATCCTAGCACCAAAGAGTTATGATTCCGTCTCTGGGGGCTTTAAAGAAGACCCAAGAGGAACATATCAATTGACGCTTATTGTCGATGAAGACAGCCTAGACTATCGTCTCTTTACCACAGCCGTCGAAGCTAAGATTGCAGAAATCAAAGCTGGTGATAAGTACAAGAAACTTGTTGCAGAAGGCAAGACGGTCACGTTCTCATACAAAGACAAGCCACACACAGACAAAGACAAAAACTTGGTTGCTGGTAAACGTCAAGTCTCAATGAAACGTAATGCTATCAACGGAGCTGGCAAGGTTGCACATATTGATATATTCAACAGATTCTATGAACCATATGCTCCAGAGAATGAACCGAGCGGTGGAACTACCATGCAATCGGCACTTGGGATAGGTGACGCATTTATACCTAAAGATAATATATGGTATATAACCTTTTACCTATTAGCTGTTATGATTATGAGTGAAGCCCAAACATCATACGGTTTTGAACCAGAGGTACGTGACTTCTATCCAGACACTGCGACAGAAGCTGTCACTAAGGCTTTCCCAGAAGCTAAAGTAGTTGAAGAACCAGAGGACGACATGCCTTTTTGATGTAAGTCGTTTAAAAACAACAACGTAGGAGTAAAACATGGAAGGTAGATTTGTAACGGGTGTCGGTGGGGTTTTATATCCAGCCGACACTACTACCCAAGACGCTGTAGGCAAATATGGAGTTGGTAAACCCGTTCTAGCCAAGATTAAGACTCAAAGGAATCCAAAACACGCCAGTAAATACTGGGCTATTATGAGACTTGGATATGAACATCTTAATGAACATTTGGCAATAGAAAACGAGGAAGACTTGTCATACTTCATTCAATTTGCGCTGGCTAAAAATGGCTACAGCGTAGCTGGAAAATTTATACCCAGCTTGATAGGTGACGTATTTATACGTGCCAGCCTATCATTCTCACAAATGAGTCAAGAGGCTTTTGAGGAATACTATGCAAAGGCAATTCCAGTCTTACTAACATGGCTAAAAGGTGCTGGTATGGAATTGACACTTAAAGAGCTAGAAGATAATTATCATCACTATCAATAAGACCGTCTAAGGCACTATCTCTATGGTAGTGCCTCTTAGTATGGGGAAGACCTATTGAATCCAGCCACGGGGCTAATTTAGGGGAATTAATGAAGATTAAGAAGGACGCAGAGACCAAGTTGTTGATGGAAATGTATGAACGGGATAATTACATGTGCCAATACTGTGGAAAGTATGTAGTTGGCAAACAACCACAAAGGGCGCACGTTTTATCTCAGGGCAAGTATTCCAGACGGATGTTTGGAGACGCAGTTATAGACAGCATACATAATTGGAAGACGGCATGTTCACTTGAATGTAACAATAAACTCGCATTAAACCATGCGACCAGACCTGTGGAGGCTCAAGATTTCGCAGATAAGGTAAGGAGATTAAATGAAAGAGGGTAAAAGATTTGAGGCAAATTTCAAAGACAGCGTTCCAGCCATCATGTTCTGGTATAGGTTTAAAGACGGAACTTCAAGCTGGGGTGGTAATGAGAAAATTAGATTCCAATCTGCAAATATATGTGACTATATAGTATGCGATGGTAGGCTGACCTATCTATTTGAGCTAAAGTCTCACTTGGGTAATTCCGTACCGTTTAAGGCTATTGTAGATTTTGAAAAGAAAACTTCCGCAAAGAAGATTCAAGAAATGATTGACGCTGATATTTATGACTTTATGTACCCAGCCTACGTATTCAACATGAGAGAAAAGGGTGAGACGTGGATTGTCAAAGCAAGGGATGTTTACGACTTCATATGTGAAGGAGCAAGGGCAAGCATACCCTTGGAATGGATGCGTGAGAACGGCACTAAGCTCCTATCTATGAAGAAACAGGTTAATTATACATACATTATTGAGGAAGCCTTAGATAAAATTGTGAGAAAACGCTTGACAAGTAAATTCTAAAGTTGTATGTTACGTGCATGGAATTATTAAAATAAAGGAGAAATATGGGACGTAAGATAAAATCCACTGCGGATTGGTTCAAGCATGATAAAGACATGAGACACGACCCACGTGTAAAAGCTGTGAGGAGAAAATACGGCAATGGTGGATATAGTGCATATAATATGTTATTAGAAACATTAACAGATTCAAATGGTTTTATAATTGAATATACACCACTAAATATAGAACTCATGGCTGGGGACTTCGATTTAGAGTCTGAATTGTTCGATAAAATCGTAAAATATATGGTTCTTGTTGGGCTGTTTATTTTGGACGGTGAAGAGCTATATAGTGAGACAATGATGGAACGGTTCGATTCTCTTATTCGTAAGCGAGAACGTGACCGTGGAGGTGTTTCCGCTGACGATAATGCTATTTCCGCTGACGATAACCCCCAAAAAGAGGCATTTCCACCGCTGAAATACCCTAAGAGTAGAGTAGAGAAGAAAGAATATAGTGAGTTTGCCACTTTCGTGTCAAAAGAAGTGCTTGACCAATCCATTACAAACGGGTATTCAAAAACTTATCAGCCGAGCGCAATAAACAGCGGAGCTAAAGTTATTGACCAGCTTGTTTTAGAATTTATAAAAGCTGGAATGACCGAAAAGCTGGCACACGTAGAGATAAGTGGTGCAATTGGATTCGCTATACACAATACGGATGACTCAAGTGGATTTTGCTGGGCTAAGAACTTCCGCTCTTGTGCTGGACTTAAGAAAAAAGGCAAGAACGGTGAGCGAAAGTTTGACAACATCTATGCGTCATATGTTTTTTCTAAGAAAAAGACATCACAAAAAACAACAACATATAGGGAGATATAAATATGGAATTTGTAAAGTATCAGCATGTATGTAGAATGGGAGATGTAGAAGTACAGGGAATTGAAAATGGAGAGTGTTATATATTTCCAAAGATAGATGGAACAAACTCTTCTATCTTTTCACTTGACGACCTACAGATAAGTTACGGGAGCAGAAATAGACATCTTTACGGTGACCGTGATAACCAAGGCTTTAAGGCGTGGGCTGTACAACAAGAGAACCTATTAGAGTTTATGACAGCGAACCCAAGCCTGCGACTATATGGTGAATGGCTTGTTCCACACACTTTGCGGACATACCGTGAAGATGCTTGGAATAAGTTTTATATATTCGATGTTATGAAAGATGGTATATATCTAACTTATGATGAATATAGTCCATTGCTTGAAGAATATGAACTTGACTACATTCCACCGATTTGCAAGATTACAAATCCAACGATTGAAAAACTCAATGAGTTGTTGGAATCAAACATGTACTTAATTAAGGATGGGGAGGGAAGTGGTGAGGGTATAGTTATAAAGAACTATAATTATGTAAATAGATATGGACGGGTTACATGGGGCAAGATTGTCAAAAATGAATTTAAAGATAAGCACATGAAATCAGTCCGAGAAGTACAAATGAAAAAAAACCTTGAAAATGAGATAGTAATGTTGTATATTACGGAGTCATTGATAGAAAAGGAATACGCAAAGATAGTTGCAGATACGGACGGCTGGTCAACTAGACACATAGCTAGACTACTTGAGACTGTTTTCTATTCGTTAATTACAGAAGAGACTTGGAACTTCATTAAGAAATTCAGGAATCCGATAATTGATTTTAAGGCAATGAAGACACATACGGTTATGAGAATTAAGGAATTAAAACCAGAATTATTCTAAGGAGAATAAGATGAAAGAAATAACAAACAAGCAAGAAATTGAACAAATGAAAGAAAAAGTTCTTGACACGAGAACGAAAAATCAAATGGAAAAAGATGATTATGATCGTAATGAAGATGGTCAAATTGAATACTGCCGATGTGGAAGAGCATTGAATTCGCATGGTTGGTGTTATTTCTGTGATGGATAAAAAAAGAAAGAAAATAAAATGACAAATTATTACGGCATAGCAACAAGACAAGAGATCGAACTATTCACAGGTGAAGTAATAAAGTAATTAAAATCAAAGAAAGGAAATAAGTATGAAAGATGTGTATGAAGGTTTGAAGATTGAATATGATAAATTGAGGAAATAAAGGAGAATAAGATGAAAGAAATAATAAGCTATCAGATATTTTACTGGCATTATATGGCGAAAGGATAATAAGATGAATAACGAAATGTTTAGAGGGGCATTAATAGATGGAACGTTTGTATATGGATGGTTGCATCATTTGACAAAAAATCTCGGTAGAATAAAGGCTGGATATTATATAAATAATAGAGCTGGTAGCCCATTTGCGTATGAGTTGCGACCCTCTACAATCTCAATGAAAACCTACCAACTCGACAAAGCAAACGAAATGATTTACGGATCATTTGACCTTGAAGGATTTGGAATGACGAATGGTGGGGATAGGGCTAAGTTCAAAGATGATAGCGGAACATGGCAAGTTGGCAATGTATCTACATATGAAGGACATATGAAGTTTATGCTATTTGCCGATGATGGCGATGATGAAGGAAATCAAGATAAAGAATTACACCCATTCGATATTGACGAAGTTGAAATAATCGGCAAACAATACGATGAGGAGAAATGAATGATACACATGCTTAAACCCGTACCATGGAAACCTTGGCCTGAGCTGGCTGAAATGATGAAAGTGGCCAAGAAGACACACAAGTTATTTGTATGCCCAGCACACAGCTTACTACTGTTCCCTTCTGAACTTGAGGCACACTGGAAGAAGGGTCTATATCACTGGAATATTACAGCGTGGGTCTTGGTTCCCTGGCGTGAAAGTATAAACAGATTTGAGGATATTATTAAGGGATATGAGGACCAAAAGAATATGTTCCTTGCGAAGGTCAAAGAAGAGTTTGACGAGGAAGATGTGATAATAAATTAAGGGGCAAAACAAGGGAGAAGTAAGATGGATAAGCAAAATATTGTAATAATAGTCTTCTGGATGCTGGCAACTTGTATGCCCATATTATCAAAAATGATATGGAACAAAACCTTGGATGCTAGTGTATTGATTGTTCCACTTATGTTGGTTCTGTTCGGTGGTATCTTTTTAATCTTTGCAGATAAACTTTTGAAATAATGCAGTCGTGGAGCTATTGACCAACGAATTAATGGAAACAGACTGCTTACCGGCGAGGGTGGATTAATTACAATTCATTGTTATAATTTCTAGCCACCCTCAAAGGTCGGTAATAACCAGGAGACAAATGCCAAACTACAACTATAAATGCTCAAACAAAGACTGTAAGCACATCTGGACCATCCAACATCGCATGAGTTATATAAACCGTGTATGTTGTCCGGTATGTGGGAAGACAGCGAATAAGACGATAGACCCGGTGCCGGGCTATGTTAGAGGCTCAAACAATCCAACAAAATGTTAAAGGGGAAACCATGAACAAGATGCAGTATGAATCAGTGCTAGAAATTCTCAGGAACTACAAAGGTCCGGACAATATGCTAGCAGCGAGAAACCTGTGTGTAAGCGTAGGAATCAGCCAGAGAGAGCTAAGGGCCATTGTGGCCAGTATGCGTGCTAATGGAGAGCTCATAGTTGGTAATACAAAAGGATATTTCCTAGCTAGTAGCTGGGATGAGTATGCAAAGTTTGTATCACCACAGGTAAAGAACAATGTTACCTATTTAAAGCAGTACAATGAGCTCAAAAAGAAATATACCGGTGTGAATGAGGACCAGATTGAGCTCACACTGAATATCTACGACAACCATAAAAACGGGGTTAAAATGCAACACAAAAAGTTTACCTATCAGAAACCTTCCAACGGGGAAATCTCAGAGCGGGAAGTCCTTGTAATTAAGGAAGGCGATGATTACATTGAGGGTATTGACATTGGCCGACTAAGCATAAGCGAAAAGGCCGCTCTCGAAAGTGCCAACGCAGTCATTGAACTACTGACGAAACAAAAGCACTATCGGAAGTTCTTGAAAAAAGGAATTAAGTAATCTTCCCTCCCATCCTGTGATAGCAAAAGGCCCGGTTCATCCGGGCCTTTTGTCAATACCTAGGTTTTACCCTAGTTTGGTAGGTAGGTTTTTTCTTGTTCCGCTCAAGCCACTTTTGATACTTGATTGCTAGCTTAGGATTGCGGCCATACTTGATAGCTGATTCACCTAGCCAAGCGTTATACCCGGCACCAACAAAGGGGACCATCATCCAAGCTGGTTGTTGCCAGAAGTTTGACTTACCTTGAACGACCCGGCGCATACTAGTGTATGCCTTAATCGACATATTGAAGATAGGCGGGGCAATAACCTTAATCAAAGCTTCCTGTGGCGAGATACCACGCTTCATTTGTTGGTCAAACATATAGAGCTGCCAGCGGTTAAAGCCTAAGACTTCAAGTGCAGCGTCTCCGATAACTTCCCACTTATCCAAGGGCCTGTTCATAATCAAATCAATTAAGAAGTTAGCTGAAGCATTCGCTAGTGTGAAGTATGTTACCAATTTAGCACCATTAGCCAGTCCGTTAGCAAACTGCGCCATATTGCCTCTCTCTGCGCCCTGTTTAATTTCACGGAATATCTGCTGTCTCCAAATATCCATCAATTTAATACTGAAAGTCTTGAGAATATAGAGCGTTTTAAGCTTTGCGCTTGTTGACTTGAGAGCCGGTTGGTTTGTGATACCGATTGGACGGGCCTTACTTAATTGCTGGTAGAGTAAGAATTGTGCATCATTGCTTTTGAAATCACCACGCTTCATAGCTTCTGCCGTCTGAGCGAATCCATTACCTAGGGACATCTGCATTTCTCTAATCATGCTCTCAGCACGATATATCCTCATGTTCTTATGCTCAGTAACAGACTCTTCATCTAGTGGGACGGTCCGGAAGGTCCGATTGCCCAACTGTATTTTAATTGTACCCTTGTCTAGGTCAAATTCAGTCTTCTTGAGAAGCTTAGTAATGTTATCAGCATGGCCTTCAATTAGAGCACCGGCAAAGAATGTGTCCATAAAGTTTAATCCGGAAGCCTTAAGGCCTATCTTAACAACTTTACTCATATCATAGCCACCTGCCTGAGCAACAGATTCCATGACAGTCAATTCGCCAAGGATTCCTTCTAGGTCAGTCTTAACAATCATCCGGCCTTGTTCCATGCCCTGGTTCACCCATTCAACGCCCATCTTTTTAATAGCAAGCTTAAATGAGGCCGTCCCGGTTGTGAAGGCACCGTTAAAGAACATAGCAATACCGGCATCACCTAGCTGGCGAATACCGGACTTTGGTATTTGGCTAAGGGTTGATAGGTAGGTAAGGTTTGCGATACCAAGAGATACCGGTCCCATGCGCTTTTTATTAAACAGGGTATAGAGATACTTTTCCATGCGTTCAAACTCATAACTTGAGAAATCAGCGTGTTTAGTGAGCTCTATAACAGTTTTAGCAACAGCGTTATCCCAATTATCAGTAAGCGGAATATCGTTATCTCCGAACACTTCTTGGATGAGTGCTTCTCTATCTTCTTGTTCTATCTCAGCCATGACCTCAGAATAGGCTCCTGTGCGCCTTGAGGCTATATCAAGCTTGTTTGCATAATAGACACCACTAAGGAACTTGCGCGCCTCTACGGCCTTCGTTAGTGATTTGAAATAAGCTTCCATTGCCTCGGCCATGGGGAAGTAAAACGGTTGCATTTGAGGGGTCATATTATCAATAACCCGGCTTTTAGTATTTCTCATCCCTTTGGCCGTTTGTGTACGGCTGAATATCTGGTCGTTTATATATTGTTCATAGAGAAGAGCCCGGCGATTATCGTCAATCGTTTTGCCCTGGGCCAGCATAGTCTCTATTTGCTTCTCAAACATATTATTGATACCGGCAATTTCAGCATCAGACTTTCCAGCTTCCCGGAGGAGGTGGCCATAGAGCTCATTTTTTAGACCAAGGTAGTCTCGGACATATCTAGGGAAGTAAAAGCTGCGTCTCTGAAGATTTGGGAATACTTGCTTTGCATATTCATAAGCTAAATCTAGGGCTTTACGGGCCCTGATAATATTCTCGACCATTTCATCACCGACATACTTCTCGGCTATATCCATAGCGTCCTGTTCATTCTGGCTAAACATAGCTCTTTCAAGTGCATCCGCTATAACTGGATCCTGTGCCCTAATCTGCTTAATATTCTCAAGCATAGGAATAACTTCACCCATAAAGCTTGCTGATATTTTACCACTATTAAACTCATACCGTTCTCCGGCCATTACAAGCTCTCTAGCAAATCCATTTACAGCGGCACCGGCAACAGACAGGGCATCATTGATTTTACCACGAATACGCTCACCTAGCGTAAGCTCTTTAGCTATCTTCAGTTTGCCTTTTTTCTTGAGAAGGTTATGGTAAAGTCTTCCCTGGGCAAGTGCTTCTTCTGCATTATCCGGTTTAATAGAGATAGCATCCTTAACTTCACGCTTCTTAGCCGGGTCCTTCATATCTTCTTTGGTATAATTAAGCGTTTTAGCTAGGGCTTGTGTTAAATCCGTCTCAACTGTATTCTCGCCTTCTTCCTCATTAGTGGCCTTAAATGACTCAATGTTCTGAGTCTCTTTGATTGAATCATCCACCTGAGCCTGAGCGGGCATATCTGTCGGCTTATCTGTGTTTTTAATCTGAGTAACACCGGCTAGTTTTGTTTCAGCATCCACACCCGTGTCCGCATTAAGTTCAGCTTCAGCCTTGGTAGTCATAGAGCTGCGCTTAATATCATCTTCAATAGTATTAGAGGCTTCTATCTCGGCCTGTTTTGCTTCATCTACCATCTTAGCCTGAATGCTAGTAATAGCCTCTTCCTTTGAAAAACCAAGGGGTGATACACCAGAAACTCCGGAGACAGAAGCATCGTACCACGCACCGGTTGAAAAGTATTCAGTATCACGGTAAATATGGAACGGTACACCATCAATTTCACCATGCCAGCCATAGGCCGCATCATCACGGACAAGCTCAAACTCTTTTGTAACTGTCCCCGGAGGAGCTGTTTTAACTAGTTTTCGATATTCAGCCTGTTTCACGGCCTGTTTTGCACCTAAATTACCACGCAACTGTTCTGTCTGTGTTTCAGCTTGGTATTCATCGCTCTCATACTCGTCTATCTCATTGAGGAGTTGTTGTAAAAATTCATCTTCATTCTTGTTCTGAAGACCTTCGCCTTTTGTCTGTTCATCATGTGCGGCAGCAATAACATCCAAGGCTGTCCCGCCTTCTGATACAACGGACTTAGGTATATTGGCCATTTCTTCTTGACGCTTCCATCCGGGCTTACGCTCGGTCGATACTTCACCTGTTTTGGGATTGACATAGCGCATCTTAATCCCGCCATTATCCATAACCGTAGCAAGAGCCGGGAATCTACCAGCATCAATATTTTTATAGTTAGCTTTGGCTGTTTTATCAACTTGCATATTCTGAGACAAATTAACAGCTTGGCCGGGTTTATCTGTGGCTAGTCGTAGGTGAGCCTCATCTTTAAATTTATCATCTAGCTGAAGCTGATAAGCTGGAATCTCAAGCTCAATAACGGCATCGCCCATGGCCGCACCTTCACCATCTTTTTTAGTAGTGAAGAATATACCGTTTTCTTTGCCTTTAAATTCACCAGTTTCTCGTATCTTCTTGGCCGCAGCTTTAGATGTGTAGTGATAGACAGTAACCATACCGTCTTCGCTTACCCGTGCTCCCACTTCCTCAATCTCAGTAATCATATCTTCTATTGCTGTTAAGTCGCTTGTTTGAACAACTTCATTCTCGCCATCAGATTTTACCTTAGCAACACCGTCCTGTTCGCCCAAGGTTGATGTAGGTATTTTACCGGCACGATAGAATGAGTTAATATCTTTCAGTATCTCAGCGCCTTTAAAATTAGGCGAATAATCAGTTTGAGAAACAATATTTCCTTTAGCGTCAACAATGGTAACACTTTTCTCCTGGTCCGTCTTGAAGTATTTCTTAACGGCTTTCTCTTGCTTCTCAGTCATAGGTCGCATAATTGTTACGCCACCGGTAACAGGGTCAATCAGCACACCACCCATATCCATAAATGCTAGCTCTGTGCCGGTCCTATCATCTTCAAAGCGGCCATTATCAATGAGCTGGCCATCAACATCAAAAGCACCCTCAAGCGTAGCACCTTCACCCTCTTGAAGCATATCGCCTTCAGGGGTAATAAACTGTGCTTCTTCCATGCTAGTTGTCTCTTCAAGCTTGTTTCTGGCATTATCCATAACAAGGCCCGCTGAAATCTCTGAATGGTCCGGAGCTTCAAGTTCAACCGGAGTCCCGGAGACATCGTTAGCTTTGCTGATATTGTTTTCAGTCTCAGTCGTAAATGCTTGATGGTCTTGGCCGGTAGCTTCAGTAAACCCTTCTTCGTTCTCTTCTGCGCTGATAGGTTCAAACTTAGCTGTAAGAACAACGCGGTCACCACCTTCATATTCCTCAAAGGCATATCCGGCTTCTTCTGCGATAGCTTCTACATTATTAATCTTTTCAGTGAGAAGTGTCTTATACTTACCGTCAGCCATAGCATCTACGGATTTTTTCAACCCGGCAACAGTAGGGAGGATAAACGGAACATTATCAACGGTCGTATTATCAAGCTTCTTGGCTATGTTATTAATTACATTTTTTGTGTTTACTATGTTGGTCGATGTACCAGCTCCACCCAACATTCCACCACTAACAGCGCCTATAAGCGTAGCATCAAAAGCACCTTGAAATAAACCCGGTAATGAGCCGTCCGGATTTGTGTTACCAGAGGCCATATCTGAAATGTTCTGGCCCATTTGAGTAAAGAACTCTTCACTACCTTCCATTCCACTTGACTTAGCCGCCGTCTTTCCGGCTAATTTAAACCCTTCTATGATACCGCCCTTAAATGCTTCTTTCCCTGGCCCCATTGTCTTTTCAAGAATCTTAACAGAGCCTAGGTATTTTTCAAAGATAAATTCCCACATACCACTCTGGACAGTGTTGTTATACTTCTGAATTGTAGTCATATCGGTACGGTCTTTAATAGAACTATATTGCTGTCCGGCGGCTGATACAGAAAGCGCACCAGCACCTAGTACGGGGTTCCCCGTAGCAAGGGCAATGGCAAACATCACAACCTGCTGAGGAAGGTTTTCTACGACCTGATAACCAAGAAGCTTACCTGCATTTTTCATATCCCCTTCTTTGACATAACCTAGGATGTCTTTATCAAAGTATTTTGAGGATGATATCTTCTGTGCTTTACTAAGCATTTTATCTGAAGGCAATATTACATCAATCGCCTTCTCGATACCCGGATAATTCTTGTTAAAATTTGCAGCGGTTAAACCAAAGGAGCTAATGTTTTTCCCTTTTATTATTACAGCAATAGGGGAAATTACTTTTTCTATTGTATGGCCAGCTAAATCGTAGGCTATTTCACCGGTAACTTGTATGCCTTCATAGATTCCACCAACAACATTTAGCAATCCAGCCTTCAGAGATTTACCAAGGCTCGGTTTGTCCTGAAAATCTTTGTCCGGAATATCACCATTAATCTGTTTCATCGTAGCACGGGCTTTTTCTACATCGCCGGACTTTACCTGCCGGGTTACTTTGCGCGCTTCCTTGGTTGTCATACCCGGATTATTGTCAATCATTACGCGGGCCAGGAATGTATCGTAAGTCGGCATATTATAATCAGTAATTTCTTTATAGAATTTAGGGTCTTCCATACCGGCTGCAATGTTCTCCCAGCCTATGCTATTTATGGCCCCGGGGTCAGCATCCGGATTTAATCCTAAGAATGTTTTTACATAGGAAGCTTTGAGAAGTTTATTCACGATACCAGGTTCTTGACTAGCCACTGATAATTCAGGGTTGCTATCCCCTAGTATTCCCATAATATTACTCTCAGAGTCTTCAGGGAGTACGGAAGCAAACTCTTCGCCATCACTTACTACCGGGCTATCATAAAGGACCTGCATAGCTTCAGGCAATGAGCTCTTAACAGCGTCATTTATAGCTTCACTCTCATTGGTCATAGGAATTTCAGGCTGAGGAAGGAAGCTGTTAATTATATTCCCAGGACTCTTTAATTGTTCTGTCTCTTGGATGAGGCCAGCCGAAGCTTGACTTGATATCTTTTGAGTATCATTTGC
>Ga0075124_10000748_pt1 | contig 15092 bp, 7 predicted proteins | sample AntAceMetag02UKS_FD_69809 | JGI IMG/M metagenome (GOLD analysis project Ga0075124, IMG submission 69809) | Saline lake microbial communities from Ace Lake, Antarctica - Antarctic Ace Lake Metagenome 02UKS | ecosystem: Environmental > Aquatic > Non-marine Saline and Alkaline > Saline | place... | reverse complement strand
TTTTGTGCCGGTGCCGACCTTAATTATATGAAAGGTATTGCAGAATTTGGTTTCGAAGAAAATTATCAAGACAGTCTGAAATTAGCAAAATGCTTTAATGTAATTTATACTTGTAATAAACCAACCATTGCCGTTGTGCAAGGTGCTTCAATTGGCGGAGCAAATGGTTTGCTTGCAGCTTGTGATTTTGTTTATTGTGCCGATGATACAAAATTTGCTTTCGCAGAAGTAAAATTGGGAATTGTACCTGCAACTATTTCACCTTATGTGGTTAAACGTATTGGTGAATTTGGTGCCAGAGACCTAATGCTTACAGGAAAAAGATTTCTTGGAAAAGAAGCCGAACATTATCGTCTTGTAAACAAATCATTATCTACCGAAGATTTGGAGGAGCAAGTAAATAAGACTATAAAAATATTAATGTCAAGTGGTCCTGATGCTATGGCAGCTTGTAAAAAATTAATTTACACAATCTCAAATAATTTGGATTTTGAAGAATCAATAGATTATACTTCAAGACTGATAGCAGAGCTTCGAGCCTCAAAAGAAGGACAAGAAGGAATGGCTTCATTTCTTGAAAAAAGAAAACCAAATTGGATATACTAATGCGGGACAGAAATGCAAAAATTTTACAGGCCTGTCCCGCACGCATAACTACTTCTAAACAGTTATGCTTCGCAAACCTGTTAAAAATTAGTATAAAAAAAATAACGAATATTAAAAAGATTATAATGAAAAAAAGATCTATAAAATTTAGTTTAATATATCGAGACATGTTTCAATCTTCGGGGAAATATCAACCCCGGGTTGATCAACTTAAAAAGATCGCTCCGGTGATTGTTGATATGGGATGTTTTTCGAGGATAGAAACTAACGGGGGAGCTTTTGAGCAGGTTAACTTGCTTTACGGCGAAAATCCAAATAATGCTGTTAGAGAATGGACAAAAACTTTTAATGATGCAGGAATACAAACACACATGCTTGAAAGAGCCCTGAATGGTATTAGGATGTTTCCTGTTCCGAAAGATGTTCGTCATCTTATGTTTCAGGTAAAAAAAGCCCAGGGCACAGATATTTCGCGTTCATTTTGTGGATTAAACGACCCGAGAAACCTCGAGCTTTCAGTAAAATATGCTAAAGAAGCAGGGATGATTTCACAGGTGGCATTAAGTATCACTCATTCAGAAATCCATACTGTTAAATATTATATGGATATTGTTGATAAAGTTGTAGGATTTGGTGCTGATGAAATTTGTCTGAAAGACATGGCCGGAATTGGCCGTCCTGTTACTCTTGGGAAATTAGTTAAATCTATTAAAGACAAACATCCAGAAATAATTGTCCAGTATCACGGACATTCAGGACCCGGTTTTTCAGTAGCATCAACCCTTGAAGTTGCCAAAGCCGGTGCCGATTATATTGATGTTGCCATGGAGCCTCTTTCATGGGGAATGGTTCATCCTGATGTAATCACAATTCGTGAGATGCTTTATGATGCAGGATTTGATGTCCCTGAAATTAACATGAAAGCATACATGGAAGCCAGAGCTTTAACACAAAGTTTTATGGATGACTTTTTGGGTCATTTTATTAATCCGAAAAACAGATTCCTTTCATCATTAATGATACAATCAGGATTACCTGGTGGTATGATGGGGAGTTTAATGGCCGACCTGAAAGGTGTTCAACAGGGAATAAACATATCGCTTAAAACTCATGGAAAAGATGAACTAACAGAAGACGAGCTTCTTATTAAATTATTTGATGAAGTTGCTTTTGTCTGGCCAAAGCTCGGATATCCTCCTCTTGTTACTCCATTTAGTCAATATGTAAAAAATGTTGCTCTACTTAATATTGTCCAACTTGCAAAAGGAGAAAAAAGATATTCGATGATGGATGATAACACATGGAATATGATTCTTGGAAAAGCAGGAAAATTACCTGGCCCGCTTGATCCGGAAATTATTGATCTTGCAAAAAAGAAAAAATTTAAATTTTATAAGGGTATTCCTCAAGATGCTTATCCTGATGTTTTGGATACCTTCAGAAAAGAAATGCTGGAGAATGGATGGGAAACAGGTGAAAACGATGAAGAACTATTCGAATTTGCTATGCATGAAACCCAATACAGGGATTATAAATCAGGTCTTGCCAAGAAAAGATTTGATGATGAAATTCAAAAGATAAAATCACAAAGTTCAAATACTAAAACACAAATTGCCGTGAAAGAAAAACAAACTCCAAACCGTAATTCATATTCAAAAAATGAAGTTGATTATCCAATTGCAATGATTGCATATTTGCTTTATGGACTGAATAATAAACAGATTACTCCACCAGAACCTTGTATTAAAAAACATAATATCTGGGAATCAATTGGATACTGGAGACATCTTATTTCTATTAATGTAATATTCGATGAAAAAGAATACAGCATAAACATTAATAAAGCAAAAGATGATGAATATGAATTTGAATTGTCTGACAAAATATTCACAGCAAAAATTGATTTTATTGATCAGGGAGAAATTGATTTTACTATTGATGATGAAACATATTTTGCAAGTATCCAAAAAGGTGATGGAGGCAAAACAAAAACAACAATCAACAAAAAAGATTTCCAATTTATTCGTAACGATATTCTTGAAGAAGGAATTGCTTCTGTTGATGACGGAGAATCATCAATCGACGAAGGAAATAATTTAATCTCCCCACTCCCCGGCAGAGTATTCAAAATCAATGTTAAAAAAGGTGATGAGGTTAAAAAAGATGAGGTTGTTTTAATTATTGATGCAATGAAAATGGAAAATAATATTGTAGCAACAAAAGATATGATAATTACAAATATTAAAGTTTCACTCGATGAAATGGTTGATGCAGGTCAGGTACTTGTTGAATTTGAATAATCTTAAAACATAAAATAATGGATTTTGAATTAACCGAAGAACAATCTCTTATTAAAGAAACAGTAAGAGATTTTGCTGAAAGAGAAATAAAACCTCTCGCAAAAGAATTAGATGAAAAAGCAGAATTTTCAATTGAGCTGACAAAAAAGATTGGAGAGCTTGGATTATTCGGCATGTATCTGCCGGAAAAATATGGAGGACAAGAATTAGACACTTTGTCTTATATTATTGCTGTGGAAGAAATAGCACGAATCGATGGATCTCAGGCAGCCACTCTTGCAGCTCACAATTCTCTTGGTATCGGACCGCTTTACTATTACGGCACAGAGGAACAAAAAACAAAATATCTCCCAAAACTTTGTACAGGAGAAGCTTTGTGGGGATTCGGACTAACTGAAGCTGATGCAGGCTCCGACTCAAGAGGCACAAAAACCAAAGCTATTCTTGAAAATGAAACATGGACAATCAACGGCTCAAAAATTTTTATTACTAATGGTTCTGTTGATATATCTATAGGCTCAACAGTGCAAGCAGTTTCCGGCGAAAAAGACGGAAGAAAAGAATTTACTTGCATAATAGTTGATAAAGACACTCCAGGGTTTAAGAGAGTAAGTATGCACGGTAAAATGATGTGGAGAGCTTCCGACACCGCCGAACTTTATTTTGATGATTGTAAAGTGCCAAAAGAAAATCTTCTTGGAAAAATTGGTCAGGGCTCAAAAATTATGTTAAGTACGCTTGATAACGGAAGATTGTCGATTGCTGCAATGGGTTTGGGTTGTGCGCAGGGAGCCTATGAATTAGCACTTAAATATTCGCAGGAAAGGAAACAATTCGGAAAACCAATTTGTAAATTTCAGGTCAATGCTTTTAAATTAGCTGATATGGCTACAAAAATTGAATTGGCTCGCAATCTCCTTTACAAAACTTGCTGGTTGAAAGACAACAATAAAGCTTTTTCCAAAGAAGCTGCCATGTCGAAACTTTACTGCTCGGAAATTGCTAAAGAAGTTGCCGATGAAGCAGTTCAAATCCACGGCGGATATGGTTTGATGAAAGATTATGATATTGAAAGATTCTTCCGCGATCAGAGATTATTGCAAATCGGTGAAGGAACATCAGAAATACAAAGACTTGTAATCTCACGATATATTGGGTGTTAATCTCATCTGAATTCAGGTTCAAAACTAAAAAAAGGACGTTTTACAGAACTCAAGAAAATATCAAATTCCTCAAACAAAACAATTTATTATGAGATATAAAACCCTTTGGCAACCAAATAAAGAAAAAGCTCAAAAATCACAAATGTTTGATTTTCTTACAGAGATAAATCAAAAATATAATCGGGATTTTAAAGAATATTATGAGCTTCATAAATGGAGTATAGAAAATGTCAGCAATTTCTGGAAAGAATTTTGGGATTATTCAAACATCATTCATTCAAAAAATTATACTTCTGTTGTTGATAATCCTAAAAAAATGCCCGGTGCTAAATGGTTTAGTGAAGCCCGATTAAATTATGCAGAAAATCTTCTTCAGAGAAGAGACAGCCATCCTGCAATAATTTTCAGAGGAGAAGACAAAGTAAAAAAAACTATCACTTATAAAGAATTATTTGACGAAGTCCACCGCATTGCCGAAGGATTAAAAAGACTAGGTGTTAAAAAAAATGACAGAGTTGCAGGGTTTGTTCCAAACATGCCTGAAGCAATTATCGCTATGTTGGCAGCCTCTTCTATTGGAGCTATTTGGTCATCTTCATCACCCGACTTTGGTATAAAAGGTGTACTTGATCGTTTCAGTCAAATTGAGCCAAAAGTAGTTTTTGCTGCTGATGGATATTTTTTCAAAGGCAGGGTTTTTGATTCTCAGGAAAAACTTAAAGGAATACTTGACAAACTACCTTCTGTAGAAAAAGTTGTTTTGATTGATTATACCGGAAATAGAAATATCAAAGAAATTTCAAACTCCATAACATGGGAAGACCTTTCTCAGCCAGTAAAAGAGGAAATGACTTTTGAGCAACTTCCTTTCGATCATCCGTTGTATATTATGTATTCTTCAGGAACAACAGGTCTTCCAAAAAGCATTGTACATTCTGCCGGTGGAACTTTAATTCAGCACTTAAAAGAGCTTCGTTTACATTGTGATCTTACTGAAGATGATACAATTTTTTATTTTACAACTTGTGGTTGGATGATGTGGAATTGGTTTGTAAGTAGTCTGGCAATAGGGGCAACAATTGTTTGTTTTGATGGAAATCCATTTTATCCAGAAGCAGATGCCTTACTAAAAATGGCTGACGAATTAGACATTACAATTTTTGGGACAAGTGCAAAATACATTGCATCATTAGAAGCAGAGGGAGTTGTTCCGATGGAAATCTCGGATTTTCCGAAACTAAAAGCTATTACTTCAACAGGTTCTCCATTATCAAACGAAAGTTTTGAATATGTTTATGATAAATGGAAAAAAGATGTTCAGCTTTCTTCCATTTCAGGTGGAACTGATATTATTTCATGTTTTGTTTTAGGATGCCCAATATTGCCCGTTCATCGTGGCGAAATTCAATGCAAAGGACTTGGCATGGATGTGGATTGTTTTGATATTAATGAGAATTCAATTATCGGACAGCAAGGTGAACTTGTTTGCAAAACTGCATTCCCATCAATGCCTGTTTATTTTTGGAATGATGATGATGAGAAAAAATATAATTCTGCATATTTTGAAGAATATCCCGGAATTTGGCATCATGGCGATTTTGTTGAAATAAGCAAGCATGGCGGAGTTATTATGCTAGGTCGTTCTGATGCAACTTTAAATCCAGGTGGAGTACGAATTGGAACTTCCGAAATTTATCGTGTTGTCGAAAATATTGATGAAATTGAAGATTCGGTTGTTATCGGACAGCAATATCAAGAAGACGAAAGAATTATTCTTTTTGTAAAATTAAATAAGGGTTTTGAGCTTTCGGATGAACTAAAAAAGAATATTTCAAGTCTGATAAGATCCAACTGCAGCCCCCGACATGTGCCTGCCGTAATTCTTACTACTAAAGATGTTCCTTATACTCTTAACGGGAAAAAAGTTGAAGTGGCAGTTAAAAAGATAATTCACGGAAAAGAAGTTAAAAATAAGGATGCTTTAAGAAATCCTGAATGTTTGGAAAATTTTAAAGAAAGAAAAGAGCTTGATTAAAAAAAAATTTTAGAAAACAAGCCAAAAATTATCATTCCGTTGAATATAAGAATAGTAACCTACTGCGTGGCACTTTCCTGTCAAGTTACAAGAAAGTTGAAACGGGCTACAACCATTGAATTTACTACTGCCTCGGCTATTATTCTTACATATTGTTTATGATTCGTTTTTCTATTTTATCTTAAACTCGAAAAACAAATGATAGATATTAATTTCATTTGTCCCTTGTCTATTATGTGATGAGACAAAAGAAACATCAGATTTGTCTGCTTTTGAATGAACAAAATCATTATCGAAATAGCTTTCTTGTTGACATTTGTCCTTTAAAGACGAACAAATGATTTTAATATCTCCTGCCACAACAAATCCCATCATTCCAGCATACGTTTCATTTTCTGAATAGTCTTTATTTATAAATCGATAAAGACCTTCATTTATATACTGAGAACTTGCATTTTTTAGTCTCTTACATTCAATAATAAATTCGAACCCAGAAATAGCAAAAGACAAATCAGTTCTACCTAAATCATTTTCATTTTTAAATACCCACTTCTCCCAGTTAACAAACAGAATGTTTTTATTTATTAAGCCTTTTAGCAATGTGCTATCGTAATAAAAATCATATATAAATCGGTCTCTAATTTCGTTTTCAAAGCCAATGTTTTTATCTACACGTCTGTATGTATCGTAAATTGATTTAATGAAAAGATTTTCAATCAAGTCTTGCTTTGACTTAAACCCTAACATCCCTAATCCAAACTGTATAAATTGATTTTTTTTATTCATTAGTATCAGGAAGGTTTGAGAATAACAAATCAATTTCTTCTTTAGCATCTTTATATGCTTGTCGTTTGGTCCAGTCTTTAAACTGGTTACTCTTTATAAGGTAAAAATGAGTAGGTTCATATATTTTAATTTTTTCTTCCTTCAATAGTTTATCTGTCTCGCTAAGCTGTTTGTTTTTTACAAATTGTAATACTTGTAGTGCATTATCTTGTTCAAGTTCTTTTTCAAAAGCCTTTTCTACTATTGAAATTTTGATAATTGCTCCAATATTAGATGAAATATGGTAAGCTGCATTCAATGTATGATTAGCAGATAGAATAAGCTTAAAGGATTCTTTGAATGTTTCAAAATATGCCTGAATATCTCTGGATTGTACAAACTTTAACTTATTACTTGCACGTTCTACATTTACCTGATAGAATTCGTTAATTATTTCTTTTTCGTATTCGGTTAAGTTGTATAAACGATATACAACTTCATCTATTGCTATTTCAGATTCACATGAATTATCATACTTTATTATACTTGCAATATGTTTTTCAATTTTTTCTTGTACCTCGTTTCCAATTATTTTAAGTGGTAATTTTTGAGTATCAATATTACGAATTGATTCTCTTTTCCCTTCTCCAATGCCCCATTGTGATGATATATGATATAGATAATAACTGAATAACTTTGAATTTATTAATCCTAAATAAGCTTTCCTTACTTGAATTTCTTCACCATTAGATTCTCTAAGTTTAATAGATATAATATTGTCTTTATGGAGAATATCCTCATCTAATAGAATACCTTTTATTTGAAAATAGTCTTTTTTTAATGGACGTACTGTGAATAATAATCTACTTCCTTTAAAAACACTAAAGTCTGTTCGACGTCTAACTTTTTGATTCCAATTAAAGTGAGATAATTTTTTTATTATTTTGTAACGAATAAAATCATTTGGCTCAATTAGTTTTATATAATGAGGTTCTGAGTATATTTCTTCAACTTTACTTGGCTGAAACCCAACCCTAGAATCAACAGTAATATTTTTTTGGAATGAAACCTTATTAATTAATTTATAAGATTCTTCATCTCCTTTAACTAATATTCTCCAAAGAATATCATGCTCAAAAAATTCTGATTTATCAACAAAAAACGACTCATTACTTGTATACTGAATAATCTCAAAATGCTCTCCAAGTGAAGTCAACTTTGGGGCAATGTAATTTATTTTATAATCGGAATTATCAGTATCAGGTTTGAAAATTACTATGGCACATGGTTCACTGACTCCAATTTCAATATTTACTTTGGGTGACTTATATGTTTTTTTCTTGAAAAGAATTTTATTGTAATTAGAAAGTTCATAAAACGTTTCAAGCTTATTTTTTGAGATAAATTCTTTCCTAAAATCAACAGCTTTATCATTTAAGAAGATTGAATTCTTAACTATCATTACGATAGTAGTATTCGGCTTTTGCCATCGTTCTATTCTTCTTAAAAATGCCTGTGACCGTTCGTAATCAGCAACTTTATTGTATTCGGGATATGCTCCTGATTTATTGTCGATAGCAGCGCGCTCTTCAATATGCTCTTCATTATTATCAGTTGGAACAGACCCCCATGGTGGATTTGAAACAATGAAATCGAACTTTTTTCCTTCAAATACAAAATCAATAATTGTATTTGCATGTATTAATGTGCTCCCAATAAGGCTTGGGAGAATCGGGTGAGAATTTTCTATTTTTTCTTGAATAAATTTAGCTGATTCATCTTCAAGTAAAGCAAGATACAAACTAAATGCAGAAATCTGCAGAGCATCACTATCAACATCAACACCCCATAATTGCTTTTGCAATATTAGTTTCTTTTCTTCGTATGACAAACTACTTTTACCTAATCTCTTTGCCTGAGCATCCCTGATTAGTTTGAAACTCTCAACAAGAAAAGCCGCCGATCCCACTGCAGGATCAAAAACTGTTAGATAAGGATTTTCATTTACTTTCTGTTTTAAAGTTTGAGATAGCATAAAATTTACTACAAACGAAGGAGTGTAATAGACTCCTTTCCCTTTCTTTGTATTATCGTTTAAAAATGCCTCATATACATGACTAATAAGCTGAATTGGAATATTGTCAAATTGGTATGGGAATAATGTTCCTTGTCCACTTTGATAGTCTGCAGTAAAAAATAAATGTAATTTATCTAGGTAATCTTCACGAATATCATCTACAGTTAAACTATTTCCTCCAAAAACATCCCCATTAATCTTGCATACTTCGCCAAATGCAGATATAAGGTTATCAACAGATTTACTTGCTAATATTTCAGACAAGTAATTTGATGTAAAAATTCCTCTATCCTCTAAGTATTTCACAAACAAACACCTTAGAATTACTAAATGGACAACCTGTTCATTTTTATTGTCTAATAAATCATTTCGTAATGCGATAAGGTTTAAAAGTAAATCTTTGTCAACTTCTTGTTTTTTACGCTGTTTCTGTTTAATAAACTGGTAAAAATATGAGGAATCAATATAATTCTTCGAAATTAAGTCAATTTTAATATTTTCAAATTCTTCAGTATTGACTCCATAATCAAAAGATTCAATACTTTGGATTTTGCCATTTTTAGGTTTCTTCTTACAGTCAATAATATAGGTTTTCTCTTTTCCAACTGCAACAAAAACATTATCAATATTTCTATTCCATAATCTAAGATGATGTTGAAATATTTCTTCATTATTTTCTGTAAATACGTATTTTATTGCTGGAATAGTTTTATTAGGAGAATAACTGAACATATTCTTGCACAAGAAACTTGAAAATTCAACATCTGTGAATCCTAAGTTAATCAAGTATTTACTAAAACTATCTTTAGTCATTTCTTTTCTTTCAAAGGTAATCGAATAATCTTTTCTTTAAAATTTTAAATCACTATTGTTTAGCAGTATCATATATTGCTATGAACGCTAACTAATTAATAAAAAGTAAATCCTTTAGCTCATTTTTAAAAGCCAGCCAATCTACAATTTGCATGGCTAAATCTTTATTTAATTTATCAATATTATAATGAAAATATTCATGAAATCTGTTTTTATCAGAATATTTATTATGTTTTTTTACAAGTTCTTTATCAACTATAGCTTTTGTTTTTAATAATGCTGTTTCCTTTACCTCAAGTCCAATTTTACCACTCTGACTACTAACTGAAACATATACAATTCTTACATGTTTAAAATGTGATGGCACAAATAATCTTGTAAAAGCCCCTTCCAATAATCGATAAAAAGTCTTCTTAAATATTTGTTTTTCGTATCTTTTACTGCTCGTATAAATATTCAGTCGATTATTAAACTTCGACTCTTTAAACTTTAAATCTATATTACCAAATGGTTGTTTTTGCTTTAATGGAAGTCTGTTAACTCTGCCAATCAATTCATTTAAAGTTTTAATAAAATTATTATATTCTTTTTTATTGGCTTCGTAGTTTTTTTCTATTCTTGTTTTTCTGTCTAGAAACCCGGCATCTCTTCTATTTTTGCTTTTTTTTCCAAAAGATTCCTGTTCTGCGTTTTCTAACCAATTCGCCATGATTAAATTATATTATTGTAATTAATAAGGTTTAGTAAACTTAACTTTTGTAAGCTTAAGTACTTCTTTTTATTTATACTCCAAAGCTTCTGTTTCTCCCATCAAAACTCTCATTCCATTTAATGCTAAAGCTTCAAGATCAAGTTGGCTTGGATAAAGTGCAATAGGTGCAATTTCACCAACTCTTTTCGAAACATTTGCTAGAAATCTCTCACTATTAAAAATGTTTCCTGTTAACAGAATTGCATCAACTTTACATTCCAAAACAGTTGCCATGGCACCAATTTCTTTAGATACTTGATAAGCCAAAGCTGAAGAATAAAATAAAGTATCTTTATCTCCAGAAAGTATTTTTTGATCGATTACGTCAAAGTTGTCAGTTCCAAGATATGCCGCATAACCACCTTCGTGAGTAATCATTTTAGTAACTTCCTCTTCAGAATATTTACCATTAAAACATAACTTTATTACATCAACAAGTGGTAAGCTTCCTGTTCTGGAAATAGTGAAAGGACCTTCGCCATCATAAGATTGATTAACATCAATTACTCTACCGTCTTTGTGAGCACCAATAGAAATACCTGCTATTCCAATATGGGCAATTATTAATCTTAGATCTTTATAATTTTTGTTTTGTGATTTTGCATATTTTCTGGCAAAATGTTTATGACTTAAAGCGTGAAACATCGAACGTCGTTTTATTAATGGATGTCCTGAAACTCTTGCAATATCTTCAAGCTCATCAACAACTATAGGATCAGCAATATATGCTTTTTTATCAATAGACTGTCCAATTTCCCAGGCAATTATTCCGCCAAGGTTCATTGGATGATCTCCCTGAATACCGGTTTTTAAGTCTCTGAGCATTTTTTCATTTACTTCATAAACACCGGAATTTAAAGGTTTTAATAAACCACCACGACCCATTATTATTTCAACTTTTTCAATATCTATATCATTTTCTCTAAGGATTTTTAAAACCAATTCCTTTCTGAAATCTTTTTGATCGTAAGTATTATTGAATTTCGAAAGATCTTCTTTTTTATGTTTGATATTTGTAAGAAAGATCATTTCTGTACCTCTGTATACTGCAACAAAAGTTGATTTTATTGCGGGATAGACTATTAATATTTTTTGTGAAATCATATATTTAAAATTTTTTTCAAATTTATATTAATTATTCCATTTTTCCAATATTCCAAAAAATAACAAGATTTTCAAAAAACAATTGTATTTATTAAAATTTGAAATATACTAAGTTCGTGCTTTACATATTCCTTCTATACTGACCACCAACTTCAAACAATGTATTTGTGATTTGACCAATTGAACAATATTTAGAAACCTCCATTAATGACTCAAAAACATTTTCATTATTCAAGGCATGGTATTTTAAATTTTTCAATAATTTGTCAGCTTCGGGTTTGTAAGTTTTATGTAATTGTTCAAGCATCGAAATCTGATATTCTTTTTCTTTTTCAGTTGCCCTGATAACTTCACCAGGAGTAATTGTAGGCGAACCCTGAGATGAAAGGAAAGTATTAACACCCATAATTGGAAGTTTTCCATTATGTTTCAAGGTTTCGTAATAAAGCGATTCTTCCTGAATCTTGCTTCTCTGGTACATTGTTTCCATCGAACCAAGTACACCTCCCCTTTCAGTCAAACGGTCAAATTCCAAAAGCACTGCTTCTTCAACAAGATCAGTCAACTCTTCAATAATAAACGATCCTTGTAAAGGATTTTGGTTTTTTGCCAATCCGAGTTCATGATTAATTATCAGTTGAATTGCCATAGCTCTGCGAACCGATTCTTCCGTTGGCGTAGTGATAGCTTCATCATAAGCATTTGTATGCAGCGAGTTACAATTATCATAAATTGCATATAAAGCCTGAAGAGTAGTACGAATATCATTAAAATTAATTTCCTGTGCATGAAGCGAACGACCCGAGGTCTGAATATGATATTTCAACTTTTGTGATCTTTCACTTGCTCTGTATTTTATTTTCATGGCTTTCGACCAAATCAATCTTGCAACTCGTCCTAATACCGAATATTCGGGATCGATTCCATTACTGAAAAAGAAAGAAAGGTTTGGAGCAAATTTATTAATGTCCATTCCTCTTGATTTATAATACTCAACATAAGTAAAACCATTAGACAGGGTAAATGCCAATTGAGAGATTGGGTTTGCACCGGCTTCTGCAATATGATATCCTGAAATAGAAACAGAATAAAAATTTCTAATATTATTCATATTAAAATATTCCTGAATATCTCCCATTAGTTTGAGCGAGAAATCAGTTGACAAGACACATGTATTTTGAGCCTGATCTTCTTTTAAAATATCCGCCTGAACAGTTCCTCTTACTATGGAAATCGTATCTGCTTTTATTTTTTTATAAACATCTTTTGGCAAAACTTGTTCGCCTGTAACACCGAGCAACATTAGCCCTAAACCATCATTACCCTCAGGAAGTTTACCTTGATATTCCGGTCGTTTTGTACCTCTTTTTTTATAAAAATCATTGATTTTCTTCTCAACTTCTTTTTCCAGTCCGTTTTTCTTGATATAAATTTCGCATTGCTGATCGATAGCTGCATTCATATAATATCCAACCATTGTTGGAGCAGGACCGTTAATTGTCATTGAAATTGAGGTTTTAGCATCAGACATATTAAAGCCTGAATATAATTTCTTGGCATCATCAAGGCATGCAATTGACACACCTGAATTACCAATTTTTCCGTAGATATCAGGTCGTCTGTCAGGATCAAAACCATAAAGAGTTACCGAGTCAAAAGCTGTAGAAAGTCTTTTGGCAGGTTGTCCCAGCGAAACATAATGAAATCTTTTGTTTGTTCGTTCAGGTCCACCTTCTCCGGCAAACATACGAGTTGGGTCTTCACCTTCGCGTTTGAACGGAAAAACTCCGGCTGCAAAAGGAAATTCTCCGGGTACATTTTCTTTTAACACCCATTTCAAAATATCACCCCATCCTTTATATTTAGGTAGTACAATTTTGGGAATTTGAAGATGAGAGAGAGATTCGATATGAGTTTCTATCTTTAATTCTTTATCTCTGACTTTAAAAACAAAATGTTTCTTTTTGTAGGATTTTACTTTTTTCTCCCAATTTTTAAGTATCTTTTTATTATGAGGGTCGAGATCAAGTTCTGTTTTCTCAAATATTTTTTTCAGTTCATTTTCCAGATTATTTTTTCCGGAATTTTTAATTTCATCAATAGTATTTTTAATACTGTATAAGCGTTGCGCAATTTCTGATTGGTCTTCAGTCCACTGATTATAATCTCTTATAGTTTCTGAAATTTCAGACAGGTATCGTATTCTCTTTGGCGGAATAATAAATATTTTTTCCGAAAGCTCATCAGTATCCGTAAGTGAAGATTGAAATTTAACACCGGTTTTTTCATTTATCTTTTTGATTAGAGAAAAATAAAGTTTGTTAACTCCCGGATCATTAAATTGTGATGCAATAGTTCCGTAAACCGGCATATCATTAACATCAACATCCCAGAGTTGGTGATTTCTTGCATATTGTTTTTTTACATCCCTTAATGCATCTAATGCACCTCTTTTATCAAATTTATTCAATGCAATAATATCTGCATAATCAAGCATATCAATTTTTTCTAACTGAGTGCCTGCACCATATTCAGGAGTCATTACATACATTGCAATATCACTATGATCAATAATTGCTGTATCCGATTGACCTATTCCCGATGTCTCAAGAATGATAAGATCAAAACCTGCTACTTGAACAATACTTTCTGCATCTTTAATATATTTTGATATGGACAAATTTGATTGTCTTGTTGCCAACGATCGCATATAAACCCTTGGATTATTGATAGAGTTCATACGAATTCTGTCGCCAAGTAATGCTCCGCCGCTTCTTCTCTTTGAAGGATCAACTGAAATTATCGCAATAGTTTTATCTTCAAAATCTTCTAGATATCTTCTAACTATTTCATCAACAAGAGAAGATTTTCCTGAGCCTCCTGTACCTGTAATTCCAATAACCGGAGATTTTTTCTTTCTACCAATATTCCTTAATTTATCAAGAATGTCTTTTATTTCTTCCGGATAATTTTCAGCAGCAGAAATAGTTTGAGCAATTGAATTAATGTTTTTATTCTCAATATCTTCAATATTAACCTTAATATTTTTACCTGTGGGGAAATCTGCTATTTTAAGTGTATCATTAATCATTCCCTGTAAACCCATTTTTCTACCATCATCTGGAGAATATATCCGGGCAATTCCATAATCATGCAATTCTTTTATCTCATCAGGAAGAATTACACCACCACCACCACCGGTAATTTTGATATGTTGACATCCTTTTTCTTTTAATAAGTCATACATATATTTAAAAAATTCAATATGCCCACCTTGGTATGAAGTAATGGCAATTGCTTGTGCATCTTCTTGTATAGCACAATCAACAATTTCCTGTACCGAACGATTGTGCCCAAGATGAATAACTTCTGCACCACTAGCCTGAATAATACGACGCATAATATTAATTGCGGCATCATGTCCATCAAATAATGAAGCGGCAGTAACAATTCGAATATGATTTTTTAATTTATAACT
>Ga0075124_10000740_pt1 | contig 15154 bp, 11 predicted proteins | sample AntAceMetag02UKS_FD_69809 | JGI IMG/M metagenome (GOLD analysis project Ga0075124, IMG submission 69809) | Saline lake microbial communities from Ace Lake, Antarctica - Antarctic Ace Lake Metagenome 02UKS | ecosystem: Environmental > Aquatic > Non-marine Saline and Alkaline > Saline | place... | reverse complement strand
TCAAAAACCCCCTTCACACAACTGGCCAACTTCACAGGTCAACCCGCAATGTCCGTTCCTCTTCACTGGACGGAAGAAGGTCTGCCCTGTGGGGTCCACTTTATGGGGAGGTTCGGAGACGAAGCGACACTCTTCCGGCTGGCGGCCCAACTGGAACAGGCGCGGCCCTGGTTCGACAGGAGACCCCCTGTGGTTGCATAAGAGACAGGCCGGTAATCCGACAAAGTGGATTTTGTTACGTATAGCAGGAAGAAGCATAGCAATCTATGCTCTTGAGGAGACCTAACTGCTTTGACCTGTCAATATTTTATTACCCCAAAGACCTCTTTGTTTGAAAGGGTAATATCTGAGTAATCTATTTCCCATGCAGAATGTCCATCTAGCGGATCGCTTCTGAATCACTGATCTTGCCAAGATAGACCTGGGTTGTTTTTAAATCCTGATGCCTCAAGATTACTTTTGATACTACTTCCAAGGGAACACCTTAACGGTTCTGGATCATTAAGATTTATCGTTGCTGGGGCTCTTCAAAATGGCAATTTGAAAGATCTCTACTTGATTTTGATCACACACCTCGTCGGAACGGTAACGGTGCTACCCGATGGCGTGTCGAGGTGAAGGGTGATATCGTATGTGCCGGGAGCAAGAGACGTTCCGTCAAAACGGGCAGACCAGCCTAAAGGGGCAGGTTGATTGCCGTTGTTGTTGCCGGGAAGATTGAGGTAGCGTGCTACGTCAGGGCGGGGATGCGAGAAGACCGCCTTCGCAAAAATCGCTTCATTGAGGCCGACGGTCATATCCACTATTCTCTTTTCATGGCGCCGCTCATAAGCCCATCCCACTATCGTCAGGCGAGAGAAACCGGATTCTATGGTTATTGATCGGTTGTCCCCAGAGTAATTGCGTGACAGTTCTTTCCCTTCCACTGTATCGATAGAATATTCTATACTACCATTACCATCGATGTAGTCCTGCCGAATCCAGGATCGAAGTATGCCCGGGCTGTGTTCGATCCCCGCGTCCCGTAGCCACGATTCGTACTGATCGAAGAACAACGGTCCAGCGGATTTCCTGCCGGGGAAAACACCGAATTTCCAAGAAATTTGTCTCATTGCGGTCGTATATGGCACATCATTCTGCAGTGCTAGGATAAGTGTGCTAACAAAGCTCGTGCGGTCGGCGCCGTGTTGACAATGAACGAGAAGCGGCGTTCTTACCGTTTCGAGACGGTCCAATAGTTCAAGGAGTGGGAGAACGTCCGGTAAGGTAGAGGCATTAAATGGAAAATCATGGAGCGACACTCCGTAAGATTCGGCGATTTGTTTTTCGGTATTGTACCATTCGGCCCCTTCATTTGTGCCCCGAAGGTTGAAGATGGTCTTCAGCCCGTATGTTTTGATCGCCTTTTCCAGTTGACGGCCGTCAAGCTGACCACTCCTGTAAATCGCATGATCGACAACGGGCTGCACCGTATCTCTTCCACATGAATAATATCCGCATACCCCCGATATCACCAGGGCAAGGATAATCCTTGGTCGGGAGCTTTTCATGAGGGTTTTCGTTTTTCTCATCATGCGATCTCGATAAGAGGTCCCGAGTGATTTACATCACCGGAGAACCCCTGAATATTCTTGTGTGGATCAGAACATACCTAACTAGTGTCCATCCAGAAATGTATAGTTACTTGAAATAATTGAATTAAATGCGCATTTTAGTGTGGATAAATTCTTTGATTGGTGGTAGTAATATTTTACAAGGTATTACAATTACAGCCATAATCAAGAAAGGACCATAGAAAAATGCGCAAAAAGTACAAAGAGCAGCTACCACTCATGGGGCATACAGCAGATCATCCACACGCGGCAGAAATGGAACTCATAGACAAGATACTTGGAAAGACTTCTACCATATACGATCTGGCCTTACAAGACCTTACGAGAGAAGTCCAAAATCGAGAAACCGGTGCAAACGGTATGAGTGCTGAATCCCGATACATCGGGATAAAGGCGGCCATACTGAAGCAGTCTCAGGAATTCAGTTATGAAGATCTTGCCTTTCATCTAGTCGATTCCGGCTGTTACAGAAGGTTCATGAGAATCGGGTTTGCCGACAAGGGATTCAGTCCATCCGCCCTCTGTGGGAACATCAAGGCATTATCACCGGAGACATGGGAAGCCATCAATCGTGTTATCGTTGCCTATGCCAATGAGACAAAAGTAGAAAGAGGGCGTAAGGTGCGTATAGATTGCACTGTTGTGCCATCCAATATACATAAGCCCTTTGATTCGACCCTTCTATGGGATTCAGTTCGTGTCCTTACACGTCTGCTCAAACATGCAAGAGATCTTTTTCCCGATATCGGGATCATCGTAAAAGACCACACAAAGAGGGCAAAGCGGCGTATGCTGGGAGTAATGAACGCAAAGGGCAAAAAGGCACGGGAGAAACAATACAAGGATCTCCTCTTGATAACCGGGAAGACCGTAGGCTATTCACAGAGAGCATCATCGATTCTTGAGAAGCGCCTCCCCTCTGTTCATGCGGCAAGGATGGTTCAGGGACTGAATCATTATATCGACCTGGCACAAAAGGTTATTGACCAGACTCAGAGAAGAGTGATTCAAGGAGAATCGGTCCCGGCACCGGAAAAGGTGGTTTCCATCTTTGAGCCCCATACTGACATCATAATCAAGGATAACAGAGACACGTATTATGGTCACAAGATATGCCTTACCGGCGGGGCTTCCAATCTCATGCTCGATTGTGAGATTCTGGAAGGCAATCCTGCGGATGTAACCCTGGTTGAAACGATGCTTGAGAACCAGAAGGTGATCTACGACAAATATCCTTCAAAGGTATCTCTGGATGGCGGATTCGCATCGAAGGATAACCTGAAATTAGCAAAGGGTACAATGAAGATAAAGGATGTCTGTTTTGCTAAGAAACGCGGTCTTAACGAAGAGGATATGTGTAAAAGCTCCTGGGTATATAAGAATCTTCGTAATTTCCGTGCCGGTATAGAGTCCGGCATTTCATGGTTGAAGCGTTGTTTTGGTCTTGCCCGGTGCACATGGAAGACGTTTGAGTCGTTCAAGAGCTATGTTTGGGCATCGATTGTCAGCGCCAATCTGCTGACACTGGCACGGAAGCAGATGGCATAAAGGATTTTAGACTGAAAAGCAGGAGAATCACAGAAGGCAATGGAGAAATGTACCTAAAATCAGGTACTTAAAGGCTACATGGCTGAAAACGTCAATCTATTCGTTTCTATCGCAACGAATTGTAGTTTTGACGTGCCTGGTTGTAGTTTTTATTCCTGGAAAAAGGGCATTTCTGGATGGGCACTAACTAATGAAACTACAAAAGCAATGTCTGCATGTCAATAAAAACCTACCACGAACGATAGGGGATAAAAAGATGGATTAAAAAAGGGTTATGGATGTTGCCACCCATAACCCTTTTTCTTTTTTTAATTGTTGCCTAATTTTATTTCTCGCCCAGGGGCATGACTACTCTTCCGTAGTTCTCGTTGATGACCTGTGCCATGGCGCAGTAGATGGCCGAGGAGCCGCAGAAGATTCCTTCGTAGCCGGTCAGCATCGGCATGGACCAAGATGATGTACGCCTTGGGTTTGGGATCAGTAAGTAAACGAATCGTCGGATAGTGAGCAATAACATACATATACGCTGGTATTGAAAAACAGGCGTGTGTCTACAAAATCTGGGGTGTTTTTACAGTTTTTCGAGTTCGAGGGCTAGGTTGGAGGTTGGAATCTTCAGTTTGTTCAACTGTTTGCGAACATTCTTCCATCCCACTTCACCATCCTGAAAACTTCCCCTCTCTTATTCGCTAGCAAAAAAATCTTCGATATCGGCTTCTCGATAAATGCTACACCTGTTTTTGGCAAGATGTCATTATAAATGTTGATGACTTGGCCGCATTCTATCTGTTTCCAACAGTTTAAACCACGGTAAAATTGTGTCTTGATCACGTTTCTCAAAATGAGGGAAGGAGCTTTTATTTTTGAAAAAAATAGTGACCATCGTTAATATTTTTTATATTTTTACGATTAAATATGATAGATGTGAAAAAGTTTAAACTTGGAGCGGAGCTGAATTGTTATAGGGTGCTCCATAAAATATTTTAAAAATCTATTATTTTCGTTAGGAGGTTCATTCTATGTCCAATGGAGAAATAACTCAAGGTAATCCGGGGGTTGCAGGTCTTGCCGGGTTTGCTCTCACCACCATGCTTTTACAGGTGCACAATATAGGATTGTGTGATCTCGGGCCCGTTGTGGCACTTGCCTTTGTATTCGGAGGCTTGGTTCAGATGATCGCTGGTTTCCAGGAATTCAAATGCGGCAATAATTTCGGTTACAGTGCTTTTGTATCCTATGGGGCTTTCTGGATAGCTCTTGGAATCATTTTCATCCTCAATCATTTTAACATTTATCATTCCAGTACAACCGATGTTGGTTGGTTACTTGTGGGTTTTACCATTTACACCTTTATAATGTGGATTCCCTCCATGAAAATTCACGGAGCAATGGCAACGACATTTACCCTGTTGCTAATCGGCTTTATTCTCCTTGACCTGGCGCATTTTGGGTTCCCTGCATTCACAAAGATTGCAGGGTATGAACTTATGCTATGCGCCGCTTCAGCGTGGTATACCATGGCCCATATTATTTATGCCCAGGTTTTTGGTAGAGATGTTCTGCCGGCTGGAAAACCCTGGCTTAGATAAACCATTTATTCGGTGTCTACCTACAAGAAAAGAAATAAGAAAAGGAGATACAATGCAAAAATTTCTTATAGCTCTCGCCACGTTAACTTTGGTCCTTTTTTCCTCTCAAGCATTTGCCCAGGAAAGAGCAACAACGGAAGAATGTGTGATGAAAGCCCATGAGGCCGCCGCAATGGTAAATGCCCGAGGAGTAGAAGAATCTATAAAATTAATTGGCGATCCTCAAGGCCCTTTTGTCTGGAAAGATTCGTATGTATTTTTGATGGACCTAAACGGGAAAATGCTGGCGCACCCTATGCGGCCCGAACTTACCAAAAGTGAGCATGTGCTTCTTCAAACCGATGCAACCGACAAAGCGATTTTTGTCCATTTTGTCAACATTGCCAGAAATCCTGGACAGGGATGGGTAGATTATATGTGGCCAAAACCGGGGAAAAAATCGCCATCTAAAAAGGTTACTTACATTTATAGAGTTCCATCAAAAAACCTTTTAGTGGGTGCGGGGGTTTATGTAGGCGGAATGATGTATTGATTTCGAACCAGCACGAAGCTTCTCAGATTATGTTTTAATGTTGCATATTAGAAAAGGCTCGCAATGGTGTCAACCTGATTGTTTGGCGCTGTTGCGAGCCCTGCTTTTCCCCGTTCCAGTGTCTTATGTGTCTTGGCAGTTCCGCCCATCATACCATAGAACGATTCCTGGATAATCCTTTTTACAATATGAAAAACTTGCCGAAACATATATGGCGTTTATAAACATGGCTACTGCAATAATTGTAGCAGCCGGAAGGACCGGTATTACCTGCTGATAGGGTCTAACTTGGTTAAAAGACTCTAACTCACGACATCCAGAAAATCTTCTCTAATCTTAGCCTGAAAATTCGAGATCTCTAAAAGGGCATTTTTTAGATTCAACCTTTCTATATTGGTCAATTTTTCAAGATCAAGCTCGTGATTTGCCTTTTTGAGGTCAGAATAAGAAGCGATTTGGTTGTAAAACCCCAGATGCCATAAGTGGTTAAAAACATAAACTAATTCATGATATTCCTGCGGTTCTAAAATATTTTCTTCAAGTAGCGTGTGGAGTCTTTGTATAGTTCCCGGCTCTGTAATATTATTTTTTAAAGCGTATAACCTTGCAAAATTTACTATCGGGAGCAGATTGTCTTTTATGTTGAACGTCTTTGCCCCGTCCTTGCTTTCCGCCTTTATTTTGCCGCGTAGGCTTAAGGGTTCTTTGTAGGCTAAACAGTTTTGGGCGAAATGAATAAAGAATTGAGGGTTCTGCCCTACTATTTCCTGAACGAAACTCTGAAGTTCCTGGACTAATTGTTTCTCTCCGTATTCGTGACGCATATCAAAAAATACATTTGTTTCCAGGATAGAGTCGGGTGTAGCATTTTCTATCCAGTCGGAGAATTTATTTTTCCATTCGGATAAAGGAAGACACCATTTGGGATTAACAGCCATTATACCGCCCGGACAAAACGGATAACCAGCCTTGTTTAGCTTTGAACATACCTTGTCGGCAAGTCTGACAAAATATTTTTTAGCTTTATTTATATCTTGGGTATCTTCAAAGATCAAAGCATTGTCTTGGTCGGAGAACATCGTCATTTCCTGCCTACCGACACTTCCAACCGATATGAAAGCGAATTTTACAGGAGGGATACCAACCTCTTCCATGGAGATTTTTATGAAAAGTTTTATGGCTGCAGAATACATCTTGCTTATCGTTTCCCGTAAACTATCCGAACTTGCGCCTTGAACAGTCATCTCCCTTATAAGGTCGGGTGTTCTGTTCAAAGTCCTTATGACATGCCCCACATTTTCGCTGTTCTCGATCTCATAAAGCATTCCCGTAGGCAGTCCGGCATACATCATCGCGATATCATAATATCCCACAATCCCTATAATCTTTCCCTGCTCATCTATTACATTCAGAGTGTCGCTTTGACTACTATTCATGAACTTTAGTGCTTCAAATACAGGTGTGTCCTGAGCAATATTCTCCGTGTCAGGATGAGCTTCGTCTTCATTAACCGTTCTGCAAATCTCTTTTACCTTCTTTGTTATAAAAATACTTCCCGGGTGAAATTGTGTCCCCCCGAATGAAGCCATAAGATCGTTCCCTTTCTTTCTTAATATTTTCCTGATCGAGATGACATGACCTTTCTTTTCCAGGAAAAAGATGCGTGTTGTTGCTATTACTACATCCAGCAATTCGCCGGTTTTGGTTACCGCCTGGGCCTCGAACTCCCCAGACATTGTTCTGCCTGACAATAACATTTTCAAATGCTCAATTCCGTACTCATTCACCTTTGATTCTGGCGCCAAAATATTCCATGCTTTCATTGCGGCTATTTCATCTCCGCTGTAACCAAGCATCTTTTGCAGTGTGAAATTTGAATAGATGCTCTCGCCTTCGACTGTAAGTATATGTCCCTCATTAGAAGCTTCAACCAGGGCTCGATATCTGTCCTTGGCCTCAATCAGGCCTGTCTCTGCCTTCAGCAGATCGGTATTTATCCTGTGACTCTGGAAGATAACGTAGGTCAGGATTAGTGCCAGGACACCGGCAATGAGAGAAAACATCAGGATAATATTTTTTGTCAATGATGCAATCTCTTCTTCAACATCGTCTATATAAATACCAGTACCGATGACCCATCCCCATGTTGGAATTTCCTTTACGAATGACAATTTGGGAACTACACGGGTCTCGTCGTCCTTCCATTGCCAGAGATATTCAACATAACCTTCTTTTTGAGCTTCTACTATCTTAACGAACTCTACAAAAAGTTTCTTTCCGCTTTTGTTCATAACATCTTTATATTCTGACAAATCCTTCCCTTTCAGATCTGTACGGTAAGGATGCATTATCATCCTCGGATACATATCTGTTATCCAGAAATAATCTTTATTCTCGTCTCCGTAACGCATCGCTTCAATTTCGGTAACAGATCTGTGCTGAGCCTCTTCTCTTGAAAGAACGCCTTTCTTCTCCAGATCGATATTATATTCTATGACGCTGATCGCGGCCTCAGTAAGCTCTTTGATCATCTCCCGTTTTCCTTCAAGCATATTACCTCTGAAAACTGGCAGGATGACCGTGAAGACTGACGACACAAATAGGACTATCGCCAGGATCGTAGGCAGGAGGATTCGTAGCTGAAAACCTGTAGTGAGTTTCTTCCTATTTTTTTTCTTATTGTAATAGAGATTGCCTTTAAAATAATCCGAGAGTTCCGTTTGACTGAGAATCGATTCCGTTTCGACTCTTTCCTCGTGATCATGATACTTTTCGGTAAAGGTGCCGTTCTCAAAATCTTCTCGGTGGGGCAGATAGCCGTTGTAATCATCTTTGATATGGGTTTCAATAACGGCCCTGATCTGCTCTTTTGTATATTTCCCTTCAAAGGCTTTATATGCTTCATCGAGCGCTTCTACGCAGTGTCTGAATTTTCTGTGGTCGTAAGGATCATGCCCTGTAAATTTTTTAGAACGCAGAAAATCTTCAAAACCGTCAAAATCAAAAAATCCGTCTATCCATTTATGGATATCCTCAGCCCTTACGCCGACCAGTATCTCCGTCCTCTCTACGTGTTCCGAAATCTTCATAATGTCTCAGTACTAATTCTAATTTGGGTAAGATGCAAATTAATAAAGCTTGGATTTATCTTCAAAGTTCCAGTTTCATGGTTAATAGAAAAAGGGTAGAGTGAGGAGAAGGGAACAGTTTTATTTGTTTTGCCTGCCACCTCTTGTCCACAAAATTCTACCGAGGACGACTTGTTGTTAAGCAATACGCATAAACCAAGGAACGCAACATTTATGCAGATTGTTAACATTAAGACGATACAAATAGTCATAATCATATACAATATGCCTTTTATGGCCTAGCTGTACTATGTGCGCGAACATCCGTCTATGACAATCCAGGATATTCTTAGCACGGTTATTCCCTAACATAGCAACCCTCTATCCTCAAAGATAAAAATAAATCTATCCCTTGTATTGTTAAACAAAACTTTTTGTCTGACGTTTAACCAAAATCATGGCATATAGATTCATGTAATAATTAGCAGAAAATCTTAGGAGGCTAAACTGTTTGAGACTCCCAACGTTCAAGGATATTCCCAAGTGGTTATAAATAGATACGGTGAATGATGGTTGCTGCCAGAGAGAGCTTCATATGATTTGTTCGGTTGTAGACAGAATGCCAAGAGTTTCCCGGTGGATGAATGCGTCCGGTGATGGTATAAAGTAGATGAAATATATCAGGACATCTCACGATGGCTACCGTTTCCGTTTGTGTGATGAGCGACTGAGCGGGAGAAGCTATGCCTATAATAAAAGTGGGTGTAGCCATCAACCGGTACAGTGGTTGGTAACAATACAGAAGATTTGTGATACAAAAATTGTACACAGCTGTTTTTTTATGTCCCAAAATAGACCAAGCACGGGTGTCATAATATGATAGATTTGTTTCCGATGGATGATCCCATTTATCTCACAAATGCAGAAAGGGGAGATACTTGATATGTCAGGACAAATATTTAAATTTTTATCAAATGTTATACCTTTTAATACCCTTCCTGAAGATAAAATTCGCAGTGTGGCTTCCAAGTTAAAGACAAAAGATTGTCCGGCAGACAAACTGTTATTTGTGCAAGGAGAAACCGTTCTCGAGGATCTTTATATTATAAAAAAAGGAAAAGCGGAGCGCTTTTTCACGGCTACTGGCGGACAGGAAGCCTTTAGCGAATTTTTGGGCGAAAAGGATATCTATGGTGGTGGCTCAATACTTTTTAATGAAACCGTTTCTTTGCTGTCTCTGAGAACAATCGAAAGTGCCCAGTTTTATACATTACACAAAGATGTTTTTCTGGAACTTTGCGAAGAATATGCTGAGTTTAACCAGTATATTGTAGATAGCTGTATCCAGCGGAGAATTAACAAAAACAGTATAACACATGGAGAAGAAGGTTCCTCTTCAGAAAATCATGAATTTCAATATCTTAACCAGCCAATTGAAAATTTTTGTTCCAAAAATACGGTTTCATGCGATGCAGATATGTCAATCCAGAAATCTGCCGTTCTGATGACCCAAAAAAAATGTGGCTCTGTTTTGGTTAAAAACTCCAAAGGGGATTTTGTCGGAATTGTGACAGACTTTGATTTGAGAAAAAAAGTTATAGCACAGGGGTATAGTATAGATAGACCTGTTTCAGAAATCATGTCATCCCCTCTAATTTCGATCAACGCCAAAGCCTTTATGTTTGAATCCCTCGTGATGATGATGGAAAAAAACATAAAACACCTGCCCGTGGTGGATGATAACGACAATATTATCGGTTTAATAAGCAATAGAGATCTTCTTGGCTCACGCGGAAGCTCGCCGTTTCTCCTCATTCGCGAAATCAACCAGGCTAAAACGGCCGAAGAAATAGCAATTTCTCGTAAACAGATTTATCCGATCATTCAAAATCTTGTAAATAACGGGGCCAAACCGGAACATTTAACAAGAATTATAACCATTGTTTCAGATACGATTTTGTACAAACTCATCCAATTCGCAATCGACAAGATAGGACCTGCGCCATGCAAATTTGTCTTTATGATTTTAGGCAGCGAAGGAAGACAGGAGCAAACCCTTAAAACTGATCAGGATAATGCAATAGTATTCGAAGATGTGCCGCCCGAACAAAGGGACAAAACACAAAAATATTTTTTAGATATGGGCGAGTTAGTTTGTACATGGCTAGATCAGATAGGATATGATTTTTGTAAGGGCGATACTATGGCGAAAAATCCCAAGCTATGTCAACCTTTAGCCAAATGGAAAAAATACTTTTCAGAATGGATACACGCGCCTGAACCCGAAGATCTGCTTCAGGCTGGCATATTTTTCGATCTTAGGCGGGGGTATGGCGACATAAATCTTATTGAGGATTTGCAAGAACATCTTTTTGCGTCTATTCGCGGATGGGCGGGCTTTTTACGGAACATCACTGAAAACACTCTTTATTTTAAACCACCACTAGGGGTTTTTAAAAATTTTGTAGTGGAATCAAAGGGGAAGTATAAAAACTCTTTTGACATAAAAGCGGCTATGACACCCATTGTAAATCTTGCCCGGATATATTCTTTAGATAACGGGATTGAGCAAACAAACACCTTGGAAAGATTGCATCAGCTTTTTTTAAAACAAGTTTTTACAGCGCAGGAATATGAAGAAATCTACTATATTTACAGTTATTTGATGAGAGTCAGGTTTGCACGGCAGGTTTCCGCTATTATGAAAGAGAATGCCTTGCCGCATAATTATATTAATCCTAAAACACTCTCCAGCGTAGAACAAAAAACTCTAAAAGAAATATTTAAAAAGATAGGGCAACTTCAGACCAAGCTAAGTTTTCAGTTTACAGGTGTAATCTAGGGAATGTTGGACGTTCTGCTTTATTGCCAACTAATCTGGAATCGTAAGAAACTTTTAGATGCCGACGCTCTGGCATTATAGTGCCAGCTGTGACTTTAACGTTCATCACATTTGATGGCGCTCTTCTAGCCAAGCCCCTTTTTCTTTTTCTTGGCTCCCTTTTTAACCAGCTCTTTTTCTCTTATTCCCTCCAGGTTTTCTGCCTCGTCATATTTTTTTGTCAGGCTTTTAAAGTATTCGGAAGATTCCTTGACGGCCAAATAGTAAGTGGCTGAGGATAACATTATAATAGTAACAGCACACAAGGCGACTTTTATAAAATCTTTCTCGAAAAACAGGGTAATAAAAAAAGTGCAGTATAAAATCGCGAGGGCATTTGCCAGGAAACAAAGCATTCTTCCCCAATTGTAGCCTTTAAGGACCAAAAAGCACACACAAAACCCTATGGTAATGATTTTTGTGAGGATGTTTGTTTCACTAGCATTATCGTTTGTCAGCAAAACATACGAGGCGGCCACAAAAAAGAGCCATCCCGAGACGAGAAACCCAATACCCTTTTTTGAGCTTTTGGGGAATTTTTGAAAACCGTAAAAAGGGCTTTGAAAAAAGTTTAAAAGAGATGTGATAGATTCAATCAACTTTTTCGTAAGTTGCTGCATGAACATACTCCTTAAAAGATATTTCTTATTACCAAAAACCGGCTCATCCTATTCAAATTTCAAGTGATAATCAAGGTTAAAGTTAAAGCGCATTAGAAGCAAGGAATCTTTTCCTCTCATTAGCCACCTCCAGATGACACACATGAACCTAACAGAGTACATATTTCTGAAAGCGAAGAAGTTTTTATTGACACGTGTAAACAGGTCTGATATCAGTTTTCCCCTAATGATAAACTAGATGGATAAGTTTTTCAAAATCAGGTGCAAAATACTTAAATATCTGATTATAAAAAGCATCGAAAATTGTTTGGAAGGGTTTTGTTATAAGCACTAGGGGGTAGTGCTGGTCGCGAGGGGGGCCCGCCAGCGGCGTGTGCCTGATGAATAATTTTATTTTGTAGAGTAGTGTAAAACAAAATTAGGGAGGAAGATTATGGGCCGAACGTCGTGGGTGTATATATTCTTGGGAATATATATTGTTTACTGTTTTTACTGGGGTTTGAAGGGCTTTTTTACGGAAAAGACTTCCGGGGGGTATGCAATTGCGGGACGGTCGATCCCCTTCATTGCTTTTTTGATGGCGGCGACTGCGGCATCTTTTTCAGGGTGGACATTTGTTGGTCACCCCGGATTGATCTGGCGTGACGGTCTGGCATATGCATTTGCTTCTTTTTACGTTCTTACCATTCCTATTACTGGAACGTTTTTTTCCAAAAGAACATGGCTTTTGGGTAAACGCTACGGCTTTATCACGCCAGGCGATATGTATGCATACTATTTCAATAACGAAGCGGTACGGTGGTTAACAGTGGTGACGGCTGTTTTGTATTCCATCTTTTATTCGGCCGTACAGCTGATGGCTTCTGCTGCGTTGTTCTATTTCGTGGCTGGTGTTCCCATAGTATACGGCGCTATTTTCATGGCGTTTATCGTCTGGTTCTATGTTTGTACAGGCGGCCTTAAGGCCAGTACATGGGTCGGCGTCGTTCAGTTCGTGCTTCTTGTGGGCGGCATTCTTCTGCTGGGTGGTTACATTTTGGCTCAGATGGGCGGATGGACAGAGTTTTCAGCAGCCATTCGTGGACTTGGTCCAAAATATCTTGAAGTCCCCCGCATAATCAACTTCGGACTCGGCGGAGCATCCGGTGAAAGTGCATGGACCGCGGTCATGATACTCACATACATGTTTGCTCTTATGGGAATTCAGTCTTCACCCGCTTTTACAATGTGGACTTTCGGTCTGAAAAACCCGAAACCCCTTGCATGGCAGCAGGCGTTCATGTCCACATTCCTTGTGGGCTTTGCTCTGTTTTTCTTTACGGCATTTCAGGGTTTTGGAGCGAAAGTGTTAGAACTTCAGGGCGTAATGGCATTTGCCAAAGACTCGGCTGTGGTTCCAAAGCTGATGATGCAATTTTTACCCGATGTTGCTTTGGGTATTGTTTTCATGGGTGCTATTGCTGCCATCCACTCTACGGCAGCGCCCTATATTGGAACGGGCGGTTCGATTCTTTTGCGTGATGTTTACTGGCGCTATATTAAGAAGCAGAAGGCATCGCATGCCGAGCAGATTTGGGTCAACAGGCTTATGGCAACACTCTTAACCATCCTAGCCCTTGTGATAGGACTGAAATCAACAGCGGCTCTTGTTATTCTGGGTGCTCTTGCCACCGCTTTTGGTTTCGTTATGTATATCCCGCTTCTGGGGGTTATCTGGGGAGTTCGGTTCCCGAGCGTGGGAGCCACCCTGGGTGTAGTTGCAGGTATGGTTAGTGTTTTCCTCACATACTATGTATGGCCAAATCCTCTCTCCATGCACTGCGCATTCTGGGGGACATTTGCGGGTCTTACCGTAGCGTTTCTGTGCAGGGGACTCGGATTTAAAGACACCGAGGAGACCGTCAAGAGACAAAATGAGGTTCGGAGCTTCCTTGACGATATAGACGCACCTACTGCCTCGGGTATGACCTGGCGGAAGATTATGAAAGTTGCGGTACCTGGCTGGTATATCTTTGCCATCGGGCCTGCATGTATCCTGGGCAACAGCGCCTTCTCCTTTGCGGGTTTTCCGCCGTTATGGTCATGGCAGATTGTCTGGTGGATTCTTGGCATAGTACTGATGTGGGCTCTTTGCTTTAAAGCTGAGTTGGCGACGACTACGGAAGTTCAGATACAGCGTGCCGAAGTAGAAACCAATATCGTTGTAAACGAAACTTAAACCGGAAAGGGAGAAGACGTTATGAAAGCAGAAGATATAGTGCTGGTCGCAGTTGTAGGTTTCTCCATTCTATGGGTTGTTGCCTTTGGCATTGGCGTTTTCGGCTAAAGGTCCTTTAAGTATTATCTTACTAATTAAGCCGTTGCAGGACAGAGATTTTGTCTTGCAACGGCTTGTTGTTTATTTTGCATGTTTACCGTTTTATGCATTATATTTTGTATTATGATACACTGCACTCGAAATGACAGATACGATTGTTATGCTAGGAATTCCTGGAGGGAAAACCGATGTCCAAGACAACAGATTGCACAGCGCAGTATGAATTAACATGTGCTTGCGGAAACACTTTCCCATCGAAAAAAACACGTGGATATTGTGATAAATGCGGCAGGAAGGCTTTTGCCGATCCTTTGGAAAGACGGAAATACAAACTTCATCACTATTATATATATGCGATACTGATAGGCATTTTACTTTTTGTCGGCTATATATATGGGGAGCTGATAGCAAGACCGCTTTTAAACTTTTAGCGGATATACGCTTTTGGCGTTCCGTGCGAGCAGGCTTTTCTTTCTCTTTTCTCAGTCTTTTTATCTTTTCTCATGATTATGCTTTCGGAAGGGGCATTCTGGTTACAGATTGGCCTACTGTTTGAGGGCCTTTGCCTCCTTCTTTTTCTGCTTTACCAAGGTCTTGGCCAGTTTCTTGTCCTGCTTGGCCTTTTCTTCCGGGGATGTGGTGGCAGGGTGCGGTTTCGGTAGTCCGGGGGCGTCGTCGATATGACCCCTGCCGGCGATGGGCGGTTCTTCTTCGCTTGTGAGAGACGAGCTCTCTCTCTTCAGCCGGGCCTTCTCCATCAGGTGCTTGGCAAAACTTTTGCCGAACTGTCCGATGAACCCCGCCAACAGGACGATCAACACCCATTTGGCGATCCTGAGATAATCGACGTCGGTCATGTGCGTTTCTCCTGCGGAGTGTTCAAAAACAGATCTATGATCAGCCGTGCGATTGCCTGTGCGTCGTTGATATCGAGACGGGGGACATCGATCCCCATCGGCACATCACTGGCGACGGCAATAAGGTTG
>Ga0075124_10000738_pt1 | contig 15161 bp, 10 predicted proteins | sample AntAceMetag02UKS_FD_69809 | JGI IMG/M metagenome (GOLD analysis project Ga0075124, IMG submission 69809) | Saline lake microbial communities from Ace Lake, Antarctica - Antarctic Ace Lake Metagenome 02UKS | ecosystem: Environmental > Aquatic > Non-marine Saline and Alkaline > Saline | place... | reverse complement strand
CACTTTTTAATGCTGTCACAGCGGGGCATCAAAAATTTTCTGAAATTGTGATCTATACAAATACTGAAATTCCCTTTTATCCTTGCGGAGCCTGTCGTCAGGTTCTGGCAGAATTTAATCCTCAGCTTGAAGTGAGTGTGATCTGGAAAAATGGCAAAAAAACCCTGAACCTTCAAGAATTATTACCTTATCAATTTAAACTATAATATATGGAGAAAATTATGAAAGAAGTATTCAAATATGATATCGCTATCATTGGATCAGGTCCAGCCGGCTTAAGTGCAGCTATCTATGCAGCTCGAGGTGGATTAAAACCAATAGTATTTGAGCGAGGTGTTTTGGGTGGTCAAATCACAGTCACACAGGAAGTGGAGAATTATCCAGGATTCCATAAAACATTGACTGGCAGTGAATTAATGGAAGAGATGAGGTTGCATGCTGATAAATTTGGAGCAGAGATATGCGAAGAAGAAGTGAAAGGAATTGGTATGCAGGGACTTTGCAAGGTAGTGGAAACTAATAAGAAAATTTACCATGCGAAAACACTGATAATAGCTACAGGAGCTCATCCCCGCAAACTGAATGTACCAGGAGAGGAGAAATTTAGTGGAAAGGGAGTATCCTATTGCGCCACCTGTGATGGATTTTTTTATAAGGACAAGGTAGTAGCAGTAATAGGTGGCGGAGATTCTGCAATAGAAGAAGCAATGTTTCTGACCCGTTTCGTGAAAAAGGTGTATGTGATCCATCGGCGCGATGAATTGAGAGCAGTGCAGATAATTCAGGACAGAGCATTTGCTAATCCCAAAATCGAATTCATCTGGAATTCAGAAGTGCAGGGAATATTTGGCAAGGATTTTGTAGAATCCATCACAATTTATAACAAATCTGAAGGGAAACATCGCGAGATTAAGCTTGATGGTATATTTGCATATGTGGGAATTTTGCCCAATAATGAATTGATAGAATCTCGTGTAGCTCTTGATGAGCAGGGTTTTGCTCTTGTAGATGAGAATATGCAAACAAATATTCCAGGGATTTTTGCTGCGGGAGATATCGTAAGTAAAAAACTGCGGCAAGTGATCACAGCAGCCTCTGATGGTGCTATCGCCGCCTGGTCAGCAGAAAAATGGATCACTATCAATCAGGAAGATGAAAATACTGATCTTAAGACCTGCGAATTACCTAAATAGTTTTATTGTTAATTAATTATGCAAAAAAGAAGCCCTGCTTTCGCGGGGCATTTCTTATTAGATTCTGTAAATTAGATTTTATCGTATTTTTCGATTTTCTTACCTTTCACATAAAGGTATTCAGGATTTTCCGGTGAACCGGTTTTTTTGATCTTGTCGCTATCTTCTTCTTCCACTTCTCGCCAAATTTCCCAGCTCTCGCCTTCTCCATCAATACAGAATGTAACTCCCTTTTTGATAAAGTCATCAATAATGAACTGGATAGATTCCAGGGGTTCAGCTTTGGTTACAGGAACACAAAACTTCTTTTTATCATATACATATACATCAGCCATAAATAACCTCCATTTCTGTTAGTTTTTATAAATTTCAGCAGTGATTTCTACGTCAATAGAAATTTTGACTTTTTTTGTTGCTGCCCCTTAGAACACTTCATAATGGACACGGTGGAGGTCGTGGACTTAATGGAAATTATGGAATAAGGCAGAGAGAGTTTTATATCAGATTGATCTGCTTTTCAATAATAGAGATGGCAGGCAGCAGAAGATATTGAATTTGCTTGACTTGTATGTGAGAGTGATAATTATGTTTTGTTGAAATAAAAAAGATGAGGTATTTATGAAAAGATATATTATTACTCTGGTTCTGCTGGCAAGTATGGCAGTAATATTTGCAGAATTGATAGCCCCTGGATTAGTGGAGGATGGGCTTTGGGATTATCTGACGGATAATTATAAAACAACTACAACTATAGGTTATGACGAAGCCCGTGATGTACTTTATGGAGAGATAGATTCTCAGCCAGATAACCAGCTTTCCTGTATTTATACAAATTATACTATTACCCTTGATCCAGATTTGGATCCTTCAACAAATGCCTTTAATCAGGGAATAAACTGCGAGCATACCTGGCCCCAGAGTTACGGAGCTGATCAGGAACCGCAGCGCAGTGACATGCATCATCTCTATCCCTGCAAAGACAATGTAAATTCCTCACGGTCAAATTCACCTTTTGGCGAGATCCCTGATGATGAGACCGATATCTGGTATCGTTATGCTGAAGTTCTAACATCCATACCCACCAGCAATATTGATGAATATTCCGAGAAAGATAATTATGGTGAAGATCAATGGGAGCCGAGGGAAGCATCTAAGGGCAACATTGCTCGCTCAATGTTTTATTTTTATGCCATGTATTATGATGATATTGTTGATACTTTTATTAATGACCAGATGAATGATCTATATAACTGGCATCTGCAGGACCCTGCTGATGAAGATGAAATTGCACGTACCTGGGCGATAGCAGCCTATCAGGATAATAAGCCAAATCCTTTTGTTATTGATGATAGCCTTATTGAGCGAATCTGGTTTTATCAGGGAGGACAGCCAGAAATCACTCTGATTGCACCTAATGGCGGTGAAATCTGGTTTATAGGCAATCAATATGAGATAACCTGGTCTTCTCTATCATACTATGAACCTGTTACATTGGAAATCCTTATGGCAGGTCAGGAATTAACTATTGCAGAAGATGAAGCTAATGACGGTTCTTATTTATGGACTATCAGTGAAAGTACACCCGTTGGCGATCAATACCGAATCAGGGTTGGTACACCAGACGGCTCTGTAACCGATGAAAGTGATACAGATTTCAGTATCATCAATCAGAATGCTGAAGAAGATTTTGTGCTAATCTCTGAATATGTGGAAGGCAGCCTTTATCATAAAGCACTTGAAATCTTTAATGGTTCCCCTGAAACCTTAGACTTGGCTGGCTGGACTTTGCGTAAACAAACCAATGGCGGTGGAGATTTTGGCAATGAGTTGACCCTGAGTGGCACAGTGGCACCCTGGGATGTTTATGTGATAGTTTATGAAAACAATGGCGTTAATGATCTATCTGATGAAGATTTTGTAGATATGGAAACGAGCAGTTTTAGCATGACCTTTAATGGTAATGATGCAGTTGCCCTATTTTATAATGGTGAGATGGTTGATTTAGTGGGAATTCCAGACTCTTCTGACGACTGGGGAAAAAATATGACTCTGGTGCGTAACAGCAATATCGCTTATGCCAGCACTGCTTATGATACAACTGCCTGGACCCGATACCCGCAGGATACCTTCAGCTATCTGGGATATCATGATTTTGAACAAAGTGTCAATTATGGAGATATTGATGGCAATGGTGAAGTGGAAGCTTATGATGCATCACTTGTATTGCAGTATATTGTAGTCCTTATCAGCGGCTGGGATATTGAGCAGATCACAGTTGCAGATGTAGATGGCAATGAAATCATTGATGCTTATGATGCTTCTTTGATCTTACGCTATGTGAATAATGTAATTAATATATTTCCTGTTCAGCAGTAAAATAAATCCAAATAGTAAAACGCCGGTCAATCGACCGGCGTTTTTATTTATCTCAAAAACTCCCAAATAAGTTATCGAGTTAAGACACTGTACCCAGTGGATTGACTTGAGAACGACCATTACCCCCACTCAAAAAATCTTAAGTCAATCTGCATTCGCATCTTAACTCAATATTTTTTTTATTTAATGATAACCATCTTGGCATGTGAATTCTTTCCACCTGCCTCTATCCTGCTGAAATATACTCCTGAAGCGATGTCATGATTGCGGTTATTCTTAAGATCCCAGTTAACTGTATGCCTGCCCGGTAGGTAATATTCATCAACCAGATCAATTACCTTCTGCCCTTTTATATTATAGATAGCAAGTTTCACCTGATCTGCCTGAGGAATATTAAATGATACATTCACAGCCTCAGAACGAGTGTTGCCATAATAGAATGGATTAGGATAATTAACCACGCTTAGGACGGGTATCACACTATCTTCATTTTCAGACATCCATACAGGAACAAAGCTGATCATTCCATCCACAACCTGGTCTCCTGGTTCATATTCAAAATCACCATCACGGCTGAGATCGTGCTCAATACCATCAATATTGATGATAACTACAACATCTTCAGGCAAATCATTATCTGGAAGTGAAAATAATAATGCTTCTATCTGCTGCATCTCAATGCTGAAATCCCAATCAACTCTTTCTTCCAGCAGATCATAACCAGCAATTGTATTTTGATTGAAATTTGACAACTCAGTAGCTGAAGTATCGATAGTGGTGAAGAAACTCAGGTTGTTATCAGCAGGAGTAATAAATGGTTCAGAAAGATCATAGAGTTTATCATATCCTGAAGAGCCCATTGGATTAAGTGCCAGAATGAGTTCATCTTCTGCACCATTCTCCTGGTTTACCAGTAATCTCACCTTAAGATCATAATCTGCTGTGATCAAAATGTTTTCATTGTTGTTATATGGGATAAATTTCACTTCTATACCATCAACCATGCTAAATATCAAAAAAGCTTCCGTAGGATATACATAATCAACTTCGTACCAGCTCCGGTCATAGGAATAGATAGCACTCTCAATCAAACCATACTGTACTGCATCAGCGAATGTCATATTCAGATCAGGAGTTACTATCCTAAGATCATCCCGTCGGATTCCTGACAAATAAGGATTAGGAACTATATTCCAGCCGGCATGGATAGCAAATTGATCGTTACCACCCTGAATATCTTCTTCTATTATACTTATATTCCCAAACTCGCTTTCCAGAAAGTAACCTGTACCATAAGAGAAAGCAATATCCTCCTGATACTCGTTATTTTCTAATATAAAGATATTAGCATCTTCACCTAAAATGTCATCGATACTGCTGACTCCCTGAAAGGGATTTGCTATCAGATGCATTCCAGCCGGTATTGCCATCGCATAGGTGGAAGGCACACAACCAAATTTGAAACTTGAGGTATATTGATGCCTGTCTCCATCGATCATTTCCAGATCGATAATGACCCTGGCATCTTCCAGCATCATATTATCTGGCACTGCCCAGTTAATCTGGCTTAAATATGGGGGTATCGATTGCCCAATCTGAATAGTCTCAGTGGGGCTTACTATATATACATCAAAATTATTTACCAGGAAATTATTGTTAATATTCCAGCTGAAAGAAGCAATATCTCCTGCCTGATATATATGATTTGCTGGATTTATAAAATTCACAGATGGTGTGATATTACCCCAGTACAGGGTGAATTGACGCCAGCCTCCACCATTATTATTATAAATGTAATCATCATCAAGCAGATCTACAACTTGACCTGAAGATTGATCAAGCAGATATAATTTACGTCCATCTCTGATAAACTGACCAAGAGCTGCTACAGTGATATTATCATTAAGCTGATTACATTTCACCCTGAAAACCCAGCTCTTTAGTGAGGTATCAAAATTATATCCACCTTCAATCTCTCTGATCATACTGCTGTGATTATCCCAGTCTTCTTCATAAAATTCGGCAAATACATAGTTTCCAGATGATGTTTCATCCTGCTCAATATCATAATCAACATCCCAGCCATTAGAAGCCTGAGGACTGGCACTAAACCAAATGTCATCAGTAAGCAGGCTATCTTCATGCATAAAATGAATTGTATAAATATCAAAGGGAGTAACATTAGCAGGATAATTATGCCTGTATTCATTACCCAAAAAGTCTGAACTTGCTACAATGTAGGAATATTGCGTCCAATTTGTAACAAGATAATCTGACCAGTTATAGGTAAAATCATCAATTCCAATTAAAGCTACCAGATAGGGATTTGTCATCCAGCTATCCATCATAGTATATTCATCTTCATAATCAGCTTTACGATAAATTAGAAAACCTGCATTATCTTCCTGACGATAAGCATTAAAACTGAAATCCACATAACCGTCACTACCTATTGCTTTCTCATAACGCAATCTGACAGGTGCAGTTAAACAATTAACTTCATTGCTCAGCTCGGAATAATTATCATTAGCATCCAACACCTGCATCTGGAAAAAATATTCAGAGTTTTGATCAAGACCAGTAATCAACGTAGAAGTTGGAGCAGCACTATTAAAATTACTGTCATTACTTTTATCCCAGATTTCATAATTCCCATTAGCAATTGGTTCCTGAGAATAGAGGATTTCATAAGTTTCATAATCATAGCAATTAGTTTTCTGCCAGCTCAATTCCACTCTGTCATAATTGACGCTCACAATTTCCAGGGGTTCAGTAGAGGTAGGAATTTCTCCATCATCATATTCAAACACTGCTGGTATTACTGCTGAAAGCGACTCGATCCAGGGAAGATAATATGCCATTGCATTATCAAAGAGATGATCATAATCAAAACGCTGAGAAATAGGATCATATCCCCAAAACCAATAATAATTTGCCGTAGTTTGTGGATATATATTTGGCAATTCATCCATTTCTATATGGAAAAACGGTTCATATGTAAGATGATCATTTAATCCACTGACAGTATACACCATTTGCCTGTTATAATGGTATCCTACTAAATCCACAGAATTATTCACCACAAATGTAGTATCTTCATTGGTATAATAAAAAGGATAATTACCGTAATTTACCCCGTAGTATTCATTCAATGACACTTCTGGATGAATACCCACTTCATTGGCTGCCAGCATAATCGGGTTACCCTGATTGATAATATCCAAGCCATAAAGTGAATAATCCCTGATGGGAATTCCAGGATCACTTTTTCCCCAGCCAGCAGAAATTTGGCAGTTCGGATACCATAAATGCCGATTCCAGTCATAAGAATGCACCTGAATACTTAGTTCTCTGTGACCATAAGTTTCCCGCAGAAAATCACAGCTTGCCTGATATACACTATTGAACATAGTCGCCTCTTGCCGGGTGGGATCGCAAAGACTAAAACTGTTTGAATAATAGCCATATCCTTCATCATAAAGGGTTTCTCGCCCCACTCCACTCGCCATTAAAGCATAGGCATTTGATTCTCTAAACAGTTTCAAAGCCATTGGCAAAGTAAAAAAATCATCAGTATTATGCGGTGAAGTGATCACTACAGGATATGGTGCAAGAGGATTAAAAATATACATTCCCCAGCCATAATCAAATGAGCCTCTTTCATCATCACCATTCCAGTCAGGTGTGCCATTATCATCCACATAGATCATATTCAGGTTTTCACGAATTATCCAGAAGGTATTTCCGCTTACAGTATCATTAAATTCCACGAGTGTAAAGGGAAGACCTGTTTCAATGATCAATAAATCAGCCAACTCGTAATTTAGATGCGTGAGAGCAACAGTGATTGTATTCCAGGCATTAAGCTGGGTTGTGTTTGGAACTGTATAGCTGCCAAATCCACTCAATTGCCTGTCAAATGGTGCATATAGATTATAACCCTGATCAGCTACATGTTCCACCAAATGCGACATCCAGTTATCATATTCCAGATTTGCGTCTTCACCATATAAGAAGTCTTCCAGTGTTCCTGTTTCTGTAACCCACCCCATAAGACCCAGGGTAAATGTCATTACAAATATTATTAGTATAATCTTTTTCATTTTTCCCCCAGCCCTATTTGATCAATAACAGACGGGCTGTATCCGACTGTCCAGTATTGGTTATCAATTTAAATAGATACACTCCAGAAGCAGAAATATCATGTCCTGCTCTTCCATCCCAGTTCACAATACCACTATGATCTATTATCCTGCTCAATATCTTTCTGCCCCGAATATCATAAATATCCAGTCTGGCAGGTAATTCTTCAGATTCAATATTCAATTCTATCTGAACATCTCCTCTGCTCCCAGGGTTAAATGGATTGGGATATATTCTTTTGATCGATGCCAGTACCCCTGCGATTTCAGCTATATCAATATCATTTTCAGGAGGAAGGTAAACTTCTACTTCCAGCATTTCACCTGAATTGATCTCAATTTCTTCTGCATAAGTATCGTAACCATCCAGTTCAACTGTATATAAATGTGTTCCGTTATCAATTCTTTCGATCATAAAGTAGCCTGATAAATCACTTTCTGCATTCCAGTTAAATTCATCTACGCTGATCAGAGCTCCGCTTAAAACCAGTCCCGCTTCATCATAAATATAACCACTCAAATACCCATAAGGTAACGGTGAAATGGTAAATACTGTGTTTGCCACCCAGTCACAAAGAACTCCGTCAGTCATATTACACGGGTCAAAAGAATATTGGTCACTATAGCTGAACCGTGTTCTGCCAGCTTCAATTCCCGGTACTTCACTATAATAGAAATTTGACTGCCAGCTATTAAGATCTTCTTCATATTCCTTTTCAATCATCATTACCAGGTTGGTTCCCTGATATTCAAATAAGCTGTCTAACTGGATATTTAAAATATTCTCTCCACCAGGAAAGTTATATATTTCTTCATAAACAAGCTGCAAACTGTCAGCACTTATCCATCCATCTATTAAACTATTCTGCTCAGTTTCACCCAACCAGATCCTGATGTCAATATCTGATACATCACTTACGAAATTATTAAAAATATCTATACTACTCACCACACCTGTTGTATCCATTTCATCTGCATAATACAACATTTGACAGATACTGGTATTGCGTACCAGGTTAACTGGTAATTGACTTGTCAGGTTCTCCGAGTCACCTATCTGTGCAAAATGATTCTGAGCTCCAGTGATGTGTATATCGTGTTCTATACTGTAATTATTAGCAGGGTTATCATCAATACCTGTTGTGACTTTTCCATACAGTCCTATCAAAATATCAGTCGCGTTTTCTTCAGGTGCTATCGTCAGTTCTACTAACCGTTCATCGCCAGGTGAGAGCATCCAGGATATTGTTTCAGAGGCATATTCATTTTCGAAGGCATCCACCAGACTCACAGTATAACCAGTAGCATTGAATTCCCCATTATTGCGAACTGTCACCTCATAAAGATATTCTTCGCCACCTGAAAGATAATTGTCTCCAATCATGCTTACGAGCTCCATATCATAGGAAAACTGCTCTTCCTGGATAAAAAAGAATACATCATCTATCCAACCAATATCTGAACCACCTGAAACGCTGTAATCCTTATGATAATTCCAGCGAAGTGAGTGCGCTCCTGCTTCCAGCTCATAGCCTACCTGAGTCCAGGCGACTGTTCCTGAAATCTGTGAAACAAGCTCTTCATCAAGGTAAAACTGTAAGAAATCGTAATTTGCTTCACTACTTACTTTCCAGGAAAATGCCAGAATCCCGTCCTGAGGAAATTCAAGATCGATCTCAATTGCTGTATTCCCATTGTCTGCTACATTGCCACCCTGAGCACAATAATCACCTTCAAAGGGATAACTGCCAGTTACAAACCAGTTCACATTTCCACTTAATACCCAGTTATAAGCAGAAAAATTTCCACTCTCAAATCCTTCATCAATTACCTGACAATATAAAACTATCGGGAAAATCATCAAAAAAAATAATAACTTAGTTCTCAAACTGCCTCCTACTATTTTTATTTTTTATTCACTTCCTTTTTACAGTAATCCACCCATATCTGTCAATTATATCTTCACTAAGTTATATGTGCACCGCTGGCGTACTCGCAAGTGGGGCGCAGATAACGCCCATTACCACCCAATAAAAATCTTAAGTCAATCTGCATTAGCATCTTAACTCAATATTTTATTTCATCAGCATCATTTTATTTGTTTTACTGTCCACAGCTCCATACAATCTATAAAAATAGACTCCTGAGCTAAATTCCTCTGCATCCCAGTTATATATTCCTTTGCCTTGCAATCCTGCCACACGCTGCACTTCTTCTCCCCGGATATTATAGATCACCAGATCACATTTACCATAATCCCCTGTGTTATATGTTATCTGCGTACTTGGATTAAATGGATTAGGATAATTATAAACTTCACTGATAGCTGCACTCACTTCACCTTCATCATTATCAGACATGCGAATAATTCTGAATGGTACATCAAATCCATATAATCCACCTTCACTGCTGATTGTTAAACAAAACTCCCAAAAATTATCATACAATTCAGAAAGTACAGTCGTCAGGTAAAGATATTCTCCTGGTTGCAGAGTAAAATCTCCTGAGTTCTCAAGGCTGATAGATAATTCATCTCCGTTTGCCCGTGTTATCTCTCCTGTTAGATTCATTTCATCACTAGATTCAAACATATCATATTCCAGTTCAATTGCGCATTCCTCTTCAGAAGTATTAAATATCGTCAAAGTATCAAAAATGCAGCTCGTCTCTCCTATATGAATTTCTTCTTCACGAAGACCATTATAACTCACCTGCACTGGATTTATATATTCATCTGCTGTACTGGCTGATTGGATTATCGCCCCTGTCAGCTCATTCACTACATAAATTCCCACATTCCTGTTTGTCCAATCTCCTGCTGGAACTTCTAAGACCTGTTCATATAACTCTGTCTCCCCGGCTTCGGGAAGTGTAAATTCTTCGGGTACCAGTTGCCAGTTTAATGCCAGATTATCTACTCCAGTTTCTTCGCTGTCTTCCCAGATTGTATATACAGCATGATACTCTCCAGGAACTACACCAATAATGTTCTCGATTGAATAATTCAAAATATTATTTTCAATATCAAGCTCTAATATCTTCAGTTTAACTGGAGATGAACGTAAGCCCCATGTACATAATGCCCATGAGTATCCTGGGATATCCGGGGCACTCCGCCCGTTGACATATACTCTAGGTAATTCATCTATATAATACAGTTCTGCAAGTTCCATATATTCATCAATAACATATTGAGGATCAGCCAAAAATGAGATATCCCAGAAGAAATTTGTTCCCAGATCTTCTCTATAACCAGCAAATTCAGCTAATATCTCAGATTCGACTTCATTATTTCCGTTTTCCAGAAATAAAAATACCGGCGAAGTTCTCGGCGCATAATATGGTTCATTAACCCAGCCCTGCAATTCTGCCTGAATATCTACTACCGTAGGATTTGTATTATAAGCCGGCGTATTATTCAGCGTAGAAGTCCATCTACATTCTCCTCTTGCCGGACATATCTGGATCGTCATCCGTGTCCAGGTGCCTTGTCCAGCAGCATTTGCCAGCACCTGCCATTGCCTGGCTGCTGTGAAATCACTGTCACCCTCTATCTGGGCTGCCAGGCTTGCATAACGATTGCAATACTGCGGTGGATACAAAACCCTGAAATGATTAGTAACCACCAGATTATCTCCAATTATAGCTGGGTCAAGACCATTATTTGCCTGGGTGCGAACCGCTGTTCCCACATTGTTTTGCTCAATTATCACTGGTGGCTCACCATCTCCCTGCACGCACGTAATTATAGCACCGGTTGTACTATTTGAACCGCTTAAGGCATTTATCATATCCTGCTGATCACACACTCCGCTGCCATCATAATCAAGCATCTCAATTGCCTTACGCATTGTGAGCAGCACGGGTTTATATGGTCCAGCATTCACTATGCTATTATCGCTGCCCACATCCATAAAACAGGTGAGTCCGCTGGCATTTGTGGCAGAAAGTCCTGTTACAAAAAGCGGATAAGTAAAAGATATAAATGGCTGTTCATCTTCCTCCTCAGGTACACATATCAGCATCAGCGGATAATTATCAAGTATCCCTGCCCCATTCCAGTCCAGATGACGCGTCACGATCAAATCTCCCGATAGTAGCGGGTCATCCATTGTCGATTCTCCCCAGCTTGACAACGTTGCACAGCCAAATGGTTCCCGCATCTCCAGTCCCAAACCCATTGACCTTGAATATGCCAGGATATCTACAACGGCATTTACCATTGCCACATCATATTCATCTATTTCCCTGCCTAGTGTAGTAATATATATACTCTCACCTGCATCTGCGATCCCTTCCAGAGAAGCCGCAAATTCCTCCAGGTATTCAGTATCGATTTCCCAGTTTGCCAAAAACAATGTCCGGCTCATTTCATACATATAGGAGCTGCCATTATACATATACCCGATCACATAATCCTCGAATAATTGTACACTCTCCTCTGCCAGCAGATAACCCTGAGCATAACCCCGCTCAGCATGAGTACCCCAGCACCGCACTTTCATTCTGCCTTCTGCCAGATCCTCTCGCACTCCATTAACCTGTCCCAATATACTACTGATCATCAGTAAAATTAGTAATAAAACCACAATCCTTTTCATAATCGCCTCGCTCAGATATATTTGGTATTATTACCCCAACCCCAATCAAAAAGGTCAAGTAATTTTTGATTATATTCCAATATAGTGCCGTTTATTTTGGATTAGTATTTAAATACTGATTACTCGCTGTAGTTAATAACCTAAATCAGAAATATTTAGGCAATCTATGGTTTAGATTTTAAAAGCTTCCAGACATCTTTCAAAAGAAAATTATCAAATGTCTTAATATGATTTTTCAGGAACTCCTGATTTATCATATTAGGTCTAATATCGAGATAATATACTCCATCTAAAGGATTAAGAGCAATTGTATAGCACTTGAAATGACCCGCAAGAAAGGTTGTCTTAATTCCATATTTTCCTTCTTTACCTTTACGTTGAACATCATTAAGAAAAATTGCAAAATGGGGAGTTTTTGTATTGGTGAACTTGTTATAGGTCATTTTATCGATAAATATTTTATCAATCCTGTCCTTACTTGAAGTTTTCACAAAACCGATTGCTTTTGTAACATCATCAACTTTTATTATCAAATCGTGCTGATATGTCATTTTCATAATTTCTTTTTCATCGATAATCACAGGAACAGAATCAGTTTTATCAACAACATCTATACCTAACTCTGAGATAATTAAACGAATAAATCTTTCAAAGAGGTCTCCATTTAATTTCCTGGCAAAATTTGATTTATTCGCCGGTAAGGCATCTAATGCAGCACCTATCGACTGCTGACAAGTATATACGAAATTATTAATCAATTCCCGATTAGCTTTTTTCCTGGAAGTTTTATCCTTAATATTCTTGAGTATAGAAAAAAATCTTTCCCGATTAACTTCCAATTCCTCCCAAGATAGCATTAAATTAGTATTTTATCGGTCTCGAAACATTAAATGTGCCTTCTTCATTATACTGAAAAAACCTATAGTTATTTTCATTTTGAGATACTATCACTGCTTGAAGATTAGTTTTTATATACTCTAAATAACTCATACAAAAATCGGAATAAGATTCAATTGTCGTAAAGTTGGTTTTATCAGTAGCTATTTTTACCAGTTCTTTAAGTCTCATCTTATTGAGTTTCTCCTTTGGTCGTTTTCTTTATCAAATGCCTTCCAGTCTTCTTTACTTTTATAAACTACATTTTCCAGGCGATCTATAGCCCATTTGTTATACTCAGCAGATAAATCACAACCTGCCCATTTTCTACCTAATTGTTCTGCAACTACCAAAGTTGTTCCTGAACCCGAAAATGGGTCGATCACAAGATCATTATCGTTAGAAGATGCAAGAATCAGCCTCCTTAATAATTCCTCAGGTTTCTGTGTCGGATGAGGCGTTTTTTCTCCCATTCCATTGCAGGTTGTAGGTATTTCTATTACGTCTTTGGGTTTTGCCCCCAAGGGATGAGGCGTCCATACATCTCTGCGTTTACCATTATTGCCATATTGGCTGCTTAATGCTTGCGGGTGCGAAGGATATTTAAGCGTATGCCTGCTATATGGTATTCTTACATCATCAATATTCATCACAAATTCTCGACTTTTTCGTAAATGCAATATGCTTTCATGAGACCTTCCCCAATCTTTACCCAGATTTGCTTTGTTCTTATAAAACCAAACCAGCCATTTACAGGAATTAAAATACTTCATTGAAGGATGCTTTAAGTCTGCCAGAATTTCTGAAAAACCGCAAATATATAATGTCCCAGTTGGCTTCAATATCCTTGCAGCCTCCTGAATCCATTGCATTGACTAGGAGATATATTTCTCTTGACTCTCAAATTTATCCCATTCTGCTTTCCTTATATTATAAGGTGGATCAGCAAATATCAGGTCAACACTTTCTTCGGGTAAAGATTGCAGCCATTTAATACTATCACCCTGAAATAATGTATTACTATCTTTTTGATAGACAGGATAGAAGTCATTATCTTCATTCGATATTAATATTTCTCCCCTATTCTGTGGCTCAAGAAATGTCATTTGCTCTACTTCTGCCTGTTTCTTCTTTATGGGCATAACTATTTCTACCTTCCTTTTACCATTTATTCCCTTTGTAATAATTATTTTTACAGTACTTTACGTCAAATTAAAAAAACAATATCATAACTCATCAGTTTTTTAAATTGTCCTGATGAGGATGCAGAGGCAAGCCTCTGATTACAGTACTATTCAAACCAGAAGATTAATGATAAAAACCCACCTTCCCTTTCCGGGGAATATTCAAAAATATGGTTTTCAGCAGTAATTAGTAGAAAAGAGAAATTTGATTTATCTAACAGAAAATAGTTAATATTAATTCAGAACTAATGTAATAGTTATTGATCATAACATATCAAAAGCCACTGGGGAGCCACAGGGAACCCACAGGGAGTATGGTATAAGCTATAAGAAACACATGCACAAGGAGTAAAATACTTATTTGCAGTAAATTATGGAGATTACTACAGAGATTAAGTAAAAATACATATCTTATTGCAGTTACATGGTTTAAATATTTTTAAATCAAGACAAACGATCGATATTAAGTAATACCCATCATTGCAAAGCATCGACAGCAGGCTAAGTTCAACAAATCTGATAAACGGCATACAGTTGAGTGTAATTATTCTGGCATCCCCCTGTTTTTCTGAAATCTGCTATAGATATATCATTAATATATAGATGGTTAGTCGCGTTTAGCTAGATCTAATTATTCACTCTCATTAACACCAGGTTTTAACTTGGTGGGAAGCGAGAAAGAAGAAGAGGTGAGTGGCTTCAGCCACTTTTCATAATAGCATTTTATTCCAGTTTGTATGTTGTTATAACTAACTCTAATTTAGGGGGAAGTCACTGAAGTGACCACAC
>Ga0075124_10000737_pt1 | contig 15180 bp, 11 predicted proteins | sample AntAceMetag02UKS_FD_69809 | JGI IMG/M metagenome (GOLD analysis project Ga0075124, IMG submission 69809) | Saline lake microbial communities from Ace Lake, Antarctica - Antarctic Ace Lake Metagenome 02UKS | ecosystem: Environmental > Aquatic > Non-marine Saline and Alkaline > Saline | place... | reverse complement strand
CACCAATCACGACAAATTTGCCGATCACATCAAGGAACTGGTTGACTCGGTGACCGAAAGCGACATGTACCTTGCCTCTTCGACGCTGCCCGACGGGGAACGGGGAAGAGGCGCGCATAATTTTACCCTCTTTAACCTCAATTATATCGCCGGTGAGCGCTATGAAAAGGTCGGCCGCATAGATCAGGGACCTCCGGGGAAACTCGTGATAACACCATTTGAGGAAAACCTCGGCGTCAAAGTCGTAAGGACGAGGGATGAAAAGCGGTATGAACTGGCAAGGGATTTTTATACGATCGATCAACTTGTGTATGATATCTACAACCGTTTTGCTTTGAGGACTTTTGAGTCATTGCATTTTGATTTCGGCAGCGTGGTTGTGGATAATCGTTATCCGGAAGAGAATGAGATAAGGCAGGTTATTCTTGAAGCGATGAACAACGCGGGAATCAAGGGAAACAGGCTGTCTGGGGAAAACAGAAAACAGATTGACAATTACTTTAACCAGTTCCTGCCACGAGGCAAAAAGAAACGGGTTTTCGAGAATATTGAAGGGGATATAATCCCGGTTGATACCGCTCAAATGGAAAGATCCGGTATACGGGTGAGCGAGCTTGAAAGAGACAGGACAGCTTTTCTGAGCGAAGATTACGAAAACGAGGTGGGTGAGGCAAATCAATTTATACTCGACTACATCAACGAGTTGAGGAAACGTTCTGACGATGGCCCACAGCTTTCCCTCTTTAAACCTGAAGATTTTGTGGAGAGAAGGGACGAAATCATCAGGACGTTTGTAAAGGGAGACACAAAGCCGCCCTATGTAGTGAATACATCAAAGCTGAAAAGCCCTCAAAATATTGTCCTGGTCTCACATTCGCCGGAAAAGGAGTTCGTTTTTCAATTGATAGACAACTCCGATTACATGGATTCCTGGATAAAATCACCGGACAAAAATTTCTACGGCATTACTTATGAATACTGGAAAGGCGGGAAAGACAGGGTCAGACGGAGTTTTAATCCTGATTTTTTCATAAAGATTGATATTGATGAGTACATTTCAACGCTTGACGGTGAAGGGAACCCGGATCATCTTGAAAAACTGAAAAAACTCCAGGACGACGGCATAGAAAGCCTGATCAAGGTGGTGGAGATCAAGTCGGATGAAGAACAGGACGAAGCAACGCCAGCAAAAGGGGAATACGCGAAGGTACACTTCGAAAGGGTAAACGAAAAATTGCGCAGAGTTAACCTGGCGGATATTGACAGCCGATATCGGGCAGATGCCCGACAGCATTACACCTTTGATTTGCTTACGCCCCATCAATTTTCGCGATGGATTGCGGATTTGGAAAAGGGGAAACAGTGATGTTTTAAGAATCGAATCTGGAAGACCCTCACCTTACAACCCGCGACATCGTTGACAAAATATCGAAAGAGATTGGCATATCTCGAAAGGAAGTATACAGAGAGGTCCTAAAGCTGTCGGGGTCATAGACACTGATCCTGTCCGAAAACGGGGTTAATCAAAGTGAAGCTCCCACCTACAAGGCGGGGTTGCGGGTGCGCTCCCGGTCAGTTCTTAAAACACCGATAATCAAAATTACCACACCAGATCGAGCATTTTTTCTATTTTTCCTTGATAAAATTCAATTATTCACTTATCATGCGCCTGCAAAATCAAATGAAATGCTACTAATCATCGTAGATTGAAGCGGGGAACAGATTTCTATCTGATGTTTCTATTGAAGCTCCCTCGCAACAAGTTGCGGGGAATCTCCGATTGCTAAGGAAAATGTTTATTTTATATTCTCGCATCCCCCGCCGCGAGCAGCGGGGAGTACGCTCGCTTTGCAATTCATTACAGTTGAGGCAAGTTTATGGCTGTGAAGACCGAATTATTAACGAATCTTCGTGCGCTCATTATAGAAGATAATCCTGTTGACACCGAGATGTTTGGAAGTATTCTTCGCAAAGCAGGATACGGGGTTACGTGGGACCGTGTCGCCACCGAGCACGATTACCTCTCCTGTCTGAAGCATTCCCCCGATATCATTATCGCCGACTATTCCTCTCCTCAGTTTGACGTCTCAAGGGCACTTGAAATCCTCAAAGAAAAAGAATTGGACATACCTTTTATCATGGTAACGGGTACCATCTGTGAAACCTTAGCCATCGACTGCATGAAAAAGGGGGCATCGGACTATCTCTTCAGGGACCGTCTGGCACGCCTGGGGCATTCGGTTGTGCAGGCACTCGGCAAAAATGGTACCAACAATGGAAAGAGGTCGGCCGATGAAATTTTACGGAGAAGCGAGAAACGGTATAAAAACATCATAGATCAGATTCACGAGGGATACTTTGAAGTCGATCTCGCCGGCAGTTTCACCTTCTTTAACGACTCCACGTGCCGGATTCTCGGTTATTCCCGGCAGGAATTGATGGGGATGAACAACAGGGAATATACGACACCGAAAACGGCAAAGAAAATCTATAAGACATATAATAAGATGTACCAAAAGGGAACAACCTGTGAGGTCTACGATTATGAGGTAATCAGAAAAGATGGTTCCCGCAGCATTCTCGAGATCTCGACGTCCCCATCACGAGACACATCGGGTTTCATCGTCGGATTTCAGGGTATCGTGAGGGATGTAACGAAACATCGTCGGGCTGAAGAGGATCTTCAAAAGAGTTTCAACACGTTACACAAGACCCTTGAGGATACCATCGATGCCCTCGGCTTCGCGCTTCAAACGAAAGACCCCTTCACCGCCGGCCACCAGAGAAGGGTGGCAGCGCTCTCCTCAAGAATTGCCGAAGAAATGAACTACGATAAAGACGGCATCCGTGGTATTCGTCTCGCCGCACTGGTTCACGACATCGGCAAGATACATGTTCCCACGGAAATCCTGAGCAAGCCCGGTCAACTGACAAATGTCGAGTTTGATATAATAAAAACCCACTCGCAGGCCGGATACGATATAATAAAATCCATTGAGTTTCCCTGGCCGATCGCTACAATCGTCCTTCAGCATCACGAGCGGCTCGATGGTTCGGGATATCCGCTTTCCCTCAAGGAAAATGAGATTCTCAGAGAAGCAAAAATCATGGCCGTCGCCGATGTGGTCGAATCCATAAGCTCTCACCGGCCTTACAGGCCTGCCCTCGGCATCGACGTGGCACTGGATGAGATTTCGAGCAAAAAGGGTATTCTTTACGACCCCGAGGCTGCAGAGGCCTGCATAAAACTTTTTGAAGAAGGATCTTTCAGCTTTACGTCCTGACTCTTGATTTACACCTAAACTTTGCCCTGTAAAAAAAAGGACGGCACTAGGTAATTCCTACGAATTCTTCACAAAAAGTGCATCGACAACCTTCGGTTTTCCCTCCACGATTATTATCGGATTCAGATCTATCTCTCCTATCTCTGGAAAATGGAGGGCGACCTGACCGAGTACCACAAGAATGGAGGCAAGGACATTCCTGTCCACCGCTTTCATTCCCCGATATGGACCGAGGAGTTCACGGGATGTAAGTGATTCCATCATGGAAAAAGCATCATCCTCACTGAGCGGGGCCAGACGAATGGCGTTGTCCTTCAGGGTCTCCGTAAAGACCCCGCCGAGTCCGAACATGATGCAGGGTGGAAATCCGGGGAAATAACTCATACCGGCCATGAACTCTCTGTCACCGTGAAGCATCTCCGAAACCAGAATCGGCACATCCCTTCTCTTTTCTCTCATGCCGTGAAACGCCTTTGTGAGCTCCTGCTCGTTTTCGATGCCGAGACAGACCATCCCCTCTTCCGTTTTGTGCAGGATATCGGGAGAGCAGGCCTTCAAAACGATGGGATAGCCTATTTCGCCGGCAGCAGACACCGCCTCTTCCAGTGTATCGGCAAGGGCCTCCCGAGTAATGGGAATACCATAGGCCCCGAGGATCTTCTTGGCCCTGTACTCATCAAGTGCCCTGCCATCCCACGTTTCTATAATGTGCCGGGCATCGTCGGGAATTGTCATGTCCTGAGGGGGTTGAAAAGGGGGACGTTCTCGTATCAGGTAATGTTTATAAAGGGCAACCATTGCCCGCGCCGCCTTTTCGGGAGCATCTAAGACGGGTATACCATTTTCGTGAAAGACCCTGACCGCATGATCCTCCTTACCGAAAAATGACGACATAATAAGGGGTTTTCGGTGACTGAAGGGCATTTCGACAAGCCTGTCCAGATTTGTCTCCCACATCTTCAAGAAGTCCTCCTCGGAAACATCCAGAAGCTTTCCTATTATCGGATAGATGTCGTTAAAAAAACCGGTATCCATAATTCCGTGGACGACAACCCCGTCTATATCGTCCGCATCAAAGAGGATCTGCGGTATCTTTTCCGTGAGCGCATCCATATCGATATGAAAGGTCAGATCGACGGGATTTCGCGCACTGGCATGACCGGCGAGATAATGACTTATCTCTTTCTGAACTCCTTTTGAAAACTCGGGCACATCGAGGCCTTCCCGGTTTAATGTATTTGCTATTGCCGTACCGGGACCACCTGAATTGGTAAGAATGGCAATTCGCGAGCCCTGAATCGGCGGCTGTGATGCCAGGGCCCATCCGATCTTGTACACCTCTTCAATCGTATCGACGCGTATGACACCGGCCTGTTCGAAGAGACCTTCGTAGACATAATCGGGACCGGCCATGGCACCGGTATGGCTCGAACCGGAGCGGGCACCCGCTTCCGTACCTCCGACATACTGGGCAACAATCGGTTTTTTTCTGCTTATCTCCCGCGCCACCTCGAGGAAACGGTCGGCACGTCTGATACCCTCTATGTAAAGAGCTATTGCCTTTGTAGACTCATCCTCTCCGAGATATTCGAGGCAGTCCACGATATCGATATTCGCCTCGTTCCCGACACTCATCGCCTTGCTGATGGCAATGCCGTTTTTGTGGAGATAGGAGAGTGTCTGGGCCACATAGGTGCCGCTCTGCGACGCGAGGCCCAGTTTTCCATCCCTGTGGTGTACCGGCATCACCGTTATATTGAGCGGCAACTGTGTATTGATAATGCCGAGGCAGTTCGGGCCGAGAAAACGCATGTGGTGACGTTTTGCAATCTCAACAACCTGATCCTCGAGATCGCGTCCCCCTTCTCCCGTTTCCTTGAAACCCGCAGTAATGATGATCGCATGCCGCGTCCCGATGCTTCCAAAATCCTCCAGCATCTCGGGAATAAGCCCGGAAGGAACCACCAGGATAGCGAGATCGGGGGCATAGGGAAGCTCCCCGATGGCCGGATAGGCCTTCTTGCCAAGAACGGTCTCTTCCTTAGGATTAACGGGAAGGACATCGCCTGGAAAACCGCTGTTTATGAGATTGAGACACTGGATTGTTCCCATCTTCATGAGGTTGTTACTCGCACCCACAATGGCAATTGAAGATGGGTTCATTATTTTTCGCACCGCACCGGATCGCATGATTTACCCCCCTTATAATGCTTAGCCCAGATCAGGACATTGAAGCTCCCCGCAACAAGTTGCGGGGGATCTCCGACTGTTAAGGAAAAATGTATTTTTTATTTGCTCGCTAACCTCGCTGCAAGCAGCGTGGAATGCGCTCGCTGTTCAGTTCAAAGAACGGTTGGGTTATATACCTTCACCGTGTTTAGTCAAGGCAAAATTCCCGACGATACAAAAGAGATATCGATAAGTCTTTGATTCCCTTTGAAGAGTGATGCAAATATTTTTGAAAGAACGACCGGTTGTGCCAACTTTTTCCTTTGTTTCAATCAACAAGGATGGTATCGTGAGTCAGATCATCTCTTCGAGGCCGTAAGAGACATGGCAAAACATCACATCTATTCAACAGAAGATATCAAAAAGACCTACGAATCGATCCAAAATCATATACGCACAAAGCATATCATCCTGAATTACTCCAAAAATGCGGGGGACATACGAAAGATCGCCCTCGATGGGCTGGATCTCTCGAAGGTACGAAGGGTGCTGGACCTCGGTTGCGGATACGGCTTTTTTACCGAGAGTCTCGAGGGCCTCCTGAAAAAGGGGATCAACATCGTCGGAATGGATCTGATAGACGAAAACAACAGGGATTCCTTTCTTACCACCGTCACCGGAATGGGATACAGGGGCGAATTCATCGCCGATAACGCGAGCTCTATAAAGACCATGGAGGATTCCGGTTTTGATCTCGTTATCGCAAGCTATTCCCTCTACTTTTTTCCCCATCTCATCGATGAGATTGCCCGCATCCTCTCTGATGACGGGATTTTTATCGCCGTTACCCATACGGAATATTCCCTTCAGGAAGTGATCCAGATGATACCCCGGTGCATCGAGGGTTTGGGTCTCATACCCCCCGGCGAGATCCTTATCTCCAGACTCCTCAGGACCTTCTCCATGGAAAACGGAGAGGGGCAGCTTGCCCCCTATTTCGAGGAAACGGAAAAAATCGTCTTTGAAAATTCCCTCACCTTCCCTTCGGAGAAGGTAAACGATTGCATCGAATACCTGGAGCAGAAAAAACACCTTCTCTTCAAGGACATTGAGGCCAGCTATCCCGAAAGGATGGACGATATCATCTCCTCCTTTTACAGGAACATCCTTGAGTTCGCCCGGAAAGGAGACAGGATTGCCCTCACGAAGGACGATGTCGTGTTTCGATGCTACAAACCGCGCGATTCAAAAAGCATACAGGGGCTCAACAAACAAAGGCTCTTCTGCTGCTACTGCGGAAGTTCCCTCACGCAGTCGGAGATAGATGGAAAGCTCCGTGATTACTGCCCCCATTGCGAGACCGTTTTCTATGAAAACCCACTCCCCGTGGCGAGCTCTATCGTCGTCAATGAAGCGAGGGAGGTTCTCCTCGTAAAGAGAAAAAACGAACCCTACGGCGGCATGTGGTGTCTCCCCATCGGTTTTGCCGAAACAGGCGAAGAGATAAGGGATGCCGCGCTAAGGGAGCTCAGGGAAGAAACGGGAATCAAAGGCACCATCAAACGGCTGATCGACGTGGACACGATTGACAATTACTTTTACGGCAGCATGGCAATCATAACCTATGAGGCCGAGGCCACGGGGGGAACGCTCCAGCCGGGAGACGACGCCTGCGATGCGCAATATTTTCCGCTTACCGATCTTCCGCCCTTTGCATGGTCATCGAACAGGAAGGCCCTCGACATATATATTGAACTCAACAGAGATACCTGGGCAATGGTTGATTCCTTCAAACAGCTCTTTCCCGATATCGACACAAAGGAGGGACTGACCCCCGAAGTCGAAAAGCAGAAAAAATTCCTCTCCAAGGTACTCATTAAAATGATCGGAAGCGACCTGGAGGAGATATCCCGAAACTGGGCCGCGGATGTACAGTCTGTCGCGCCAAATCTCACCCCCCATCTCGATACGCTCCTGAATATGAACAGAAAGGTACTGAGATGTGTTCAGGTATGGTTAAAGGGAAGGTCGCAGGCCATTGATTTTGACGAGTTTCTGAAGAAGGGGAAAACACTTTCCGATCTTGATATTCCGCTTCCCGACGTACTGAACGCAATGGCGCTTAGCAGGAAATCGATATGGGTGCATGTGGTGAAAAAAAAGATCCTCTCCTCGCCACTCGAGATTTACACGACACTGGAGCTGAACAATCGGATAATCTTTCTCTATGACAAGATAAATTATTACCTTACGGCGGGATACTTTAAAGAAAAAAAGACCTGACAGATCTTATACAGCCTAAAATCAAAAAACAATAATCTATTAAGATTTCTGAAATTAAGAAAAACTTGACGATATAACAATGTTATAATATATAACACCGTAATTATTAGTGGAGGTGTAATCATGTTTAGTAATTTTATTAATTCTAAGGACAAAAAATGGGCGACGATGCCGTATTCGGAGTATCAGCAGCGTAGCCTAAAAGCCAAAAAGCTTTTGGCTAAACACAAGATGGATGCAATGATTCTCTTTTCACCCATAAACTGGTGGTATTATGGAGGATGGACAGACGTTGCCCAGATGCATAACTGGGTCTGGCGATCCTGTATGATCATTTCCCAGGATCACGACCCGGTTCTTGTGGGACACGGAGCATTCTTGTGGCAGACGGCTTTGACAACCTACATTGAAGACCTGCGCTTCTGGAGCGAAACCGAGGGTTCACAGTTACTCGGCGAGATCCTCATCGGGAAGAAACCCTCCAACGAGTTCTGGAAACTGCTACTTGACACACTCAAGGATCTAAAACTGGACAATGGGGTCCTGGGAATTGAGAAAGGACCGGATATAGATACCTATCTATCATTTGGTGAATATGATCTATTGAGTGAAAAAATTCCAGACGCAAAAATCGTGGGAGCAGATAAGGTTATATGGGAACAGAGAAGCGTGAAATCACCATATGAGGTTGAGATTATCAGAGAAGGGTGCAAGAGGTCATGCAAAGTATTAAAAACAGCATTTGAGTCCATAAAACCGGGCGTTAACGAACTGGATGTCCACAGAACTTTCTGGAGTGCCTGTGCCGAGCAGGAACTTTTTGAGAGTCCTCATGCTTCAACATGGCTCTTCTGGTCAAGTAATGCCGCGGAGGATGGCGGAGTCTTCAGGTGGATAACGGGACCGGTAGACCGCATTATCAGAGAAGGAGACATGGGAATCAGCGATTGCGGACCATCATACAAGGGGTACCAGATGGATTTTCAGAGAACCTTTTATGTCGGCGACCCGCCTCAAAAACAGATTGACCTCAGCAAGCTGGCTCTGGATGCCGAACAGGCAACGATTGATGCCCTCAAACCCGGTGCCACGGTGGGAGAAGCATATAATATATCACTTGATGCCTTGAAAAAGGTAGACCCCATGCAGGATCATATAATCAACTTTGTGGGACACAGCATGGGTTTCTCAAATCATGAACCTCCGTGGATTATAAAGGATGAACTCACCGTAGTTCAGGAAGGCATGATATTCTGCGTTGAAGTGGGAGCATGGGATCTTGATATGCAGCTTGTTGGAGCAATGCCTGAAGACATTGTACTTGTGACAAAAAACGGAACAGAAAACCTTACCGGTTCGTTTCCGAGGGATTTATGGATAGTTAAGTAACGAAGTGAGGCTTTCTGTAAATAAGGGGGCTAGGTAATCAGAAAATGGTCGGTACCCTGCCGGCCAAAGCCGGCAGGGACTTCAAAATAGAGGTGGACAAAAATGGCTATTCAAATCTCCCCGGAAGAGAGATTATCGTATTTAATCCTTATGGCTGGAAGCACATACAAAGTCCTTTATGAGATATATAAAAACGCTGGCGAAGAAACCAAGCAGAAGGTTATTTCTGAAATAGGAAAGAGTTTTCTGGAACTTGAAGCGGTAATGGATATGTATGACCTGGGCCGCAACCCTGAGGATATTGCCAATGCCATGTTATTAACCGAGGATCTTATCGGATGTGAACCAAAAGGTAAACTGTTTTCTGTCAGCGCCGATGAAGCCGTTCGAAAAGTAACCTCGTGTCCATGGACAACCACTTTTTCAAATGATGGGGGCACTTGCCGAATGATGATGGCAGCAACGGAGGAGGGGCTTGGCCGGAAATACGGTCTGGAAATCATCTGTGAACAGTGCATTTCAGAAGGTGCGGAATACTGTATCTGGAAAGTCAGGAAGCGTAAATAAAGAAGAAAGTTGGGTTGTAAAAAATAATGAACGCAACTCTGACTTGTGTGCCCGAACGTGCTGATAAGGGAGAGGTCAATTCTCGAAAATATCATTGGCGTAAGGTTTAGAAGTATCCATGGTAAAATTAACAGATACGAAGGTGGTTAAATTATTTTGTATGGAGTATAAAAAAATAGCATACACACTAATCATATATTGACGATGACAATTCCATTGAAATAAGATGTTTTGCGAAAACGAACCTTAATTCACAACAGGGAGCGATATGGATAAAGTAGTTGCGAGGCGAAGAAATGCCGAAAGAAACGAGCGCGTTGAGAGAATCCTTGGGGCAGCAAAAAAACTCTTCCTTGAAAGAGGATATTTTGACGCTACAGTCCGTGACATAGCCAAGATGGCAGAGCTCTCGGTAGGGCCTATCTATTTCTATTTCAGGGGAAAAGATGAAATTTACGGGGAGGTATGCAAGGAAGCATTTCATGTTCTTCTTAAGCTACTTGATGAGGCCATACAGAAATCGGGTACTCCGATAGAACGGCTACGAAATCTTGGGCTTGCTTATGTTAAATTCTATGCTGATTATGGAGAATATTTTGATATTCTCACTTTTAGAAACATGGGGTTCAAAAAGGTTGGCCTACCGGATAATATTTTGAAAGAACTCGACAGTCTTTCGAAACAGGTCCTTTCAATCGTTAATCGTGAAGTGAAGGAGGGAATAGAACAGGGATATATAAAAAAGGGGGACAGCTGGGAAATTACTATAAGTCTTTGGTCGTCACTTGATGGACTCCTTTCGGTGCACAAACGGGGGTATCTTGAAAATTACGGTCTCGATTTAATTAAAATGTTTGATGTACAAACAGAGGCGCTTATTAAGGGTATGACATGATTTTTTACTTGAAAATAAAAAATCATGAGCCTGTCAGGAATTTTTCTTATTAATGACTTGTACGGGAACGTGTTTGTTTGTATAGTAACGTCGATTTGTCTGCCGACAGATCGTAAAAACCTGGGGGAAGGAGGTATCAACCAGCACATCTGAAAATCCCAATCACATAACTGACCTGACATAGAATCTGAATACGCGCTTTCACACACTCTTTCTTTAGTAAGCGAATCCCTTCAGGGAACCAGGGGGAAAATTTCGATTATTACTACAATGAAAAGGAGGGTACCATGCCAGTATTTGAAAGTACGGAAAAGATGTATGAGATATTAGGCAGTCTATTCGAATTATTGATGAACGACCCCGTTGTAGGTCCCAAGTACGCTGAGTCTAATATCACCATCAAATTTATCATCACCGATCCCGAGGGGACTATCTGGCTCACGAATGAAGAACCAGGTGTCATATGCGGTGATGCAGCCCTCAAACCCACCATCCAGATGACGTTGAGCGGTGATTCCTGCCACCGGTTCTGGCTCAAGGAACTCACCCTTCCCATAGCCCTGGCAAAAGGCCATATAAAGGCCAAGGGTCCCTTGCCCAAGGTACTGAAGCTTCTTCCGCTTCTGAAACCTGCCTACGAGGCATATCCGGATATAGCAAGGAAACATAATCTCCCCATCGCTTAGATATTTTTTCATGTAAGGAGGGAAAATTATGAGCTTAGAGAGAAGTTTGCGTCAGTTTGAAGAGGACAGAAAGGAGGCGGTCAGGATAGCGGCACGCCTTCTTCTCGCCTCAGCGACCACCACGCCCCGTGTCGGCGGCGTGGGTGAATGTACCACGCATATTTTCGACGATGAATGCGACATAGAGGATCTCTGTCAGCAGATAGAGAAGATGTCCGAGGAAAGCGAAGCCTGGGGGTTTTTCAAGAGAGACGCCGTTATCCTGCGCGACGCCGATGCAGTTTTAATCGTAACCTCCCTCAGGAGCCTCACCGATCCTTCCGATATCAACTGCAATATGTGCGGAAAGCTCACCTGCGAGTACATGCGGGAAGAGGAAAAACTCCCGAAGGAACCGGGGGTCGCCTTTACGGGCCCCTTATGCTCCTTCAGGGCAAACAATATCGCCTATGCAATAGACGGAATCGTCTCGATGGCGAGAAATATCGGGATCGACTATGGCGTCTACTGGTCCCTCGGTGCGGCAGCCATGAGGATGGGGCTCCTTCCAAAGGCCACAGGATTCGCTCTCGGTGTGGGCATCTCTGTAACCGAGAAGAGTCCCTTCAGGGATATACCCCAAAAATACGATGAGATAAATGAGAGAACAATGAATGACCGCATCATACAGAGGCTCTGGCCGCAGTTCAGGTCAATATACAGTTAAGAAAGGAGGTCGTGATGGCTATTATTGAAATGGACAGTTTGATCAGAAACGGCCTGGATAAAGCTGTTGAGCTCATGGCGGTAGCGGCTCACAACAGCTTCAGGTTCGGCAATAGAAACACCATGAAAATGATCGCCGTGGGAAACGAAGAGCTGGAGCAGATTGCGGAATTCTGCTTTTCCCTCGGCGACATGTCACCCCTTGCCGCGCGAGACGGCAGGTTTGTAATGGAACTTATCAAGGAACCCACATCGCTTTTGATTTTTGGAGATACGCGAAAATCACCCTACAATTTCAACTGCGGTGCCTGCGGATACAGAACATGTGCGGAGATGAACAAGGCGGAAGAGGTGGAATCACTGACAGCGAACGGTCCCAGCTGCCAGTTCAAGAATTTAAATCTGAATATCGCTGCGAATGCGGCCGCCTCACTTGCATGGCGTCTGGGTCTTCACTGCAGGGTCATGAGCACCCTTGGTTTCGCCGCCCGCGCCCTTGAAATCATAGAGGGTGTCGATCTCGCCGTCAGTGTATCGGTGAGCGTCGCGAAAGTTGATCCCTATTTCGACAGGCACAAATTCTGGACCCAGGACTACTGGGATGAGATATTCAAGAAGGAATTTCCCACGTTTGACAGGGGATTTATCGGCGCTGTCGAAGACGAAGATTGGTAAAATCTTAACAGGAGGTGATTCATGTCGTCAAAGGCTTATCTTAACCAGGTAATCGCTTCACACATGGTCGAGATAAAGGCGGAGCAGAAACCGGATAAAGAGATATATATCTTCGAAAAGGGTAAACATGGCGAGGATATACTTACCTACAGTGATCTCTATGAAAAGTCAAACAAGATAGCGAGGCTTCTTCTGGAGAGCGGGATCGAGAAGGGGGACACATACGGGGTATTCATGAGAAATCACCCGGAATATGTCTATTCCCTGCTGGCCGGTCCTACAATCGGGGCCATAATGGTCCCTCTCGATCCGAGATCCAGAGGCGATAGGCTGAAGTTCCTTTTAAACAATTCCGGTGTGAAGGCCGTCTTCGTTTCCGATGAATGTCTGGAACAACTCGAAGAGGTAATAGGTGATACCCCGAATGTAAAGCTCGTTTCAGTTGCCTACAGACCCGAACATAACATTCCCGTTTCGGAGAAATACCCTTCCTTGAATGAACCGCTCGAGAAGGATTCCTGGGAACATGTCGAGCAAAAGATAATGGATGTGAGACATCCGATGCAGATTATCTATACCTCGGGAACAACGGGTGATCCGAAGGGGGTCAAGATACGGAACAACAGGACGGGGCTTTTCACTATTCTCACCCGGCTCGTGTGGAAATACAAACCGAATGACGTCCTCTATAACGGTCTCTCCCTCACCCACGGAAATGCCCAGGCTGTAACACTCTTTCCGGCACTCTACATGGGTATCAAGGCTGTCTTCAGCCCCCGTTTCACTAAGAGCAGGATCTGGGATATATGCCGGAAATACGGGTGTACCACCTTCTCTCTCCTCGGGGGAATGGCCTCTGGAATCTACAATGAGCCGGAAAAGCCAGACGACGCTGAAAATCCCGTAAAGGTCGTGATCAGCGCCGGTACACCGGCACCGATCTGGGAGACCTTTGAAACGAGATTCAACGTCCAGATTCTCGAGTGGTACGGTGCCGTCGAAGGGGGATTCGCCTATAAGCCCATAGGAAAGGGTCCCGTAGGTTCCTTCGGAAAACCGATACCGGGCGTTATGGAATTCAAGGTGGTTGAAGAGGACGACAAGGAAGTTCCTCCGGGAAAAATTGGGGAACTTATCTGCAGGATGATCAAGGGGGATACAAAGGTTGACTATCTCGGCCTTCCCGATGTTTCAAAGGATAAGACACGGGGAGGATGGTTGAGAACGGGGGATATCGTTCACAAGGATGAAAGCGGCTGGTATTTCTTCGATTACAGAAAGGGAACGGAGCTGAGAAGGGCGGGAGATTTTATACAGCCCGAGCATGTGGAAAATGTCATCGGCGAGCACCCCGACATAAGCGAGGCCTGTGTATACGGAATACCTGCGGCCTCGGGTGCTCCCGGGGAAAGCGATCTTGTGGCAGCCCTTTCGCCCTTTGAAGGGAAATCCATAGACCCCGCGGCGATCTACGAAAAATGCCGGAAAGATCTGGAAGCCAATTTTATCCCGTCATTCTTACAGGTCGTCGATGAGATACCGAAAACAGTATCGGAAAAGGCCCTGGACCGAAAACTGAGGGAGCAGTTCGAAAAGGGCGAAGGAACCATATACCGATATGAGGACTACCGATAGTGTAAAAATTCCGTCTCAAAGACCGGAAAACCAACACTCATCGCACAAATAAAAAGGAGGAGAATATGGCCTATACAGAACTCAATCTTGAATTGTCTGATGAACATGTGGCATTGAAGGAAAATGTCCATAAATTTGCCATGGAGGTATTAAGGCCCGCGTCACTTGAACTGGATCAGATGTCTCCTGAAGAGGTGATCGCTGAAGGCTCCGTGTACTGGGATTGCATGAAACAGATGTACAAGAACGGATATCATACCGTTCTTATTCCGGACGAATACGGCGGTCTCGGCCTGGACCCGCTGGGGATACACATAGTCTTTGAAGAACTCTCCTACGGAAGTGTGGGGTTTACCATCTCTCTCGGCGTTTCCTGCTTCTCCGCCTTCTTTGCATCGCTCATAGCGGAGGACAACCTGATAAACGACTTTATCCTCCCCTTCGTCAACTGTACGGATGCAAGTGTCATGTCCTGCTGGGCGATAACGGAACCGGAACACGGTTCCGATATACTCATGCCCTTTACCCCCTTCTTCAACACTCCCGAGATTTCACAGCAGATACGGGCGGAAAAGAGGGGTAACAAGTGGATCATCAACGGACAGAAGGCGGCATGGGTCTCCAATGGTCCTATTGCAACACAGGCGTCGCTCTTCGTGGGGATCGACAAGGCGCAGGGGATGGCGGGCGGAGGGATCTGTCTCGTCGACCTGACGCAACCCGGTGTCTCGAGGGGCAAACCGCTCGATAAGATGGGACAGCGGGAGCTGCCGCAGGGGGAAATCTTTTTCGACGATGCCGAGTGCCTGGAAGATCATATGGTTATCGATCCCGACAGTTACGAGATGTTCACCGATATTACCATTGCAACGGCAAACGCCTGTATGGGTGC
>Ga0075124_10000735_pt1 | contig 15191 bp, 9 predicted proteins | sample AntAceMetag02UKS_FD_69809 | JGI IMG/M metagenome (GOLD analysis project Ga0075124, IMG submission 69809) | Saline lake microbial communities from Ace Lake, Antarctica - Antarctic Ace Lake Metagenome 02UKS | ecosystem: Environmental > Aquatic > Non-marine Saline and Alkaline > Saline | place... | reverse complement strand
AAGCAACAATTTTCTTAGCTAATGGTTCGTCGATATATTGGTTTCTTTCAATTAATACTTCTCCTGATTCAGGATGTATCAAATCAGCTGATGCATATCTACCAGATATACGTTCTTCTAATGATTCAATAACCTTACCATCTCTATTGACTATTGCTTCAACTCTAACACCTTTATCAGTATGACAATCTTCTACAGAAATAACAACATCTTGAGAAACATCAACTAAACGTCTTGTTAAATATCCTGATTCCGCAGTTTTCAAGGCAGTATCAGTAGATCCTTTTCTCGCCCCATGGGTTGAGATAAAAAATTCAGACATCGTTAATCCCTCGCGGAACGAGGCTTTAATAGGTAATTCAATAGTTTCTCCGGAAGGGTTAGCCATAAGACCACGCATACCTGCTAACTGTGTAAAGTTAGAAGCATTCCCTCTGGCACCAGAATCACTCATCATAAATATATGATTTTCTTTATTCAATTCATTAATTAAACCAACTTGAATTTCATCTTTTGCATTTTTCCATTCTTCAATAACAAGATTCTTTCTCTCTTTATCGGTTAACATACCTATGTTGTATGAATCAGTGATTTCATCAACTTTTTTATCATGTTTAGCAAGGACTTCACCTTTTTTAGAATATACTTCAACGTCTGATGCTGCAACTGTAATACCTGAAATCGTTGAATACTTGAATCCAATATTTTTCATTTTATCAAGCATTTTTGAAGTTTCATTAATTTTATATATTGCAAATATTTCAGCAATAATTAAACTTAAGAATTTTTTCTTAAACGGTGATACAGTTTCCATTGTTTTAATAACTTCCGGAATATTTTTCCCCGGAGCTATAAAGTATATATCTGGAGTCTTATCTTGTAAATTTGTTTTTGTCGGTTCATTAATATATGGAAAACTTTCTGGTAAGATTTGATTAAATATCAATTTACCAGGAGTAGTTACTAAATACCCATTTTTGAATTGTTCAGGAACTTTATTTTCAAGTGTAAATTTAGTTCCTTTATTTATTTCAACAGTTTTTTCACCTGTTAATTGAATCATATTGATGTTTTGATTATCAATTTTCATTGCAATTCTTGTGTGTAGAGTTACTACTTTGTTGTCATACGCAAGCATTACTTCGTCGTAGTTACTATATACTGAACCTTCACCCATATCTCCAAGTTTTTCCATTGTTAGATAATAGTTACCTAAAACCATATCTTGGGATGGCGTAACAATAGGTTTACCATCTTTAGGTGCTAAAATATTGTTTGATGCGAGCATTAATACTCTAGCTTCAGCTTGTGCTTCTTCTGATAAAGGAACATGGACAGCCATTTGGTCACCATCAAAGTCAGCATTAAATGCTGTGGTAACAAGTGGATGTAATCTAATTGCTTTTCCTTCTACTAATACTGGTTCAAATGCTTGAATACCAAGTCTATGTAGTGTAGGTGCACGGTTTAGTAATACAGGATGTTCAACGATAACATCTTCTAAAACTGACCAGATTCTACCATCTAATTTTTCAATAAGTGTTTTAGCACTTCTTATGTTGCTTGAAATTCCTCTTTGAATTAACTCTCTAATTACAAAAGGTTTAAATAGCGTAATTGCCATTTCTTTTGGTAATCCACATTGGTACATTTCTAAAGATGGTCCAACAACAATTACTGAACGACCAGAATAGTCAACACGTTTACCAAGTAAGTTTTGACGGAAACGTCCTTGTTTACCTCTCAACATATCAGATAATGATTTTAAAGGTCTGTTTCTTTCAACAACCATTTTTCTTCCGCGTTTTGAGTTATCGATTAAAGCATCTACAGCTTCTTGAAGCATACGTTTTTCATTCTTAGTAATAAGATGAGGCGCTTTTTGTTCGAATTGACGTTTAAGTCTATTATTTCTATTTAAAATTCTACGATATAAATCATTTAAGTCAGTAGTTGCGAATCTACCACCGTCTAATTGAACCATCGGTCTTAAATCCGGTGGAATTACTGGCAATACTTCTAGAATCATCCATTCAGGTTTGTTATCACTGTTTTTGAATGCTTCAACTATGTTAAGACGTTTAACGATTTTTTCTCTTCTTTGTTTAGAAGCAGTTTTTAATTCTACTCTTAAACGAAGAACTTCTTCTTCTAAATTAAGTTTTTGTAATAAATATTTTACAGCTTCAGCTCCAGTAAGAGCTTTAAATCTTGATCCATATTCGAAATACTTATCTGTATATTCGCGTTCTGATAGGATTTGCTTGAATTCTAAATCAGTATCCCCTGCTTCAACTACAATATATGACGCTAAGTAAACTACTTCTTCTAAATCTCTTGCTTTCAAATCTAATAAGATAGCTAATCTAGATGGTGAGTTTCTTAAGTACCAAGCATGTACTACAGGAGCTGCTAATTCAATGTGTCCCATTCTTTCTCTACGAACTTTACTTTCAGTATATTCAACGCCACAAACAGGACATTTTTTTCCTGGATGTGAGCTTCTTTTTGATTTATTTGAACATGCACATTGGAAATCTTTAGTTGGACCAAAGATAACCTCACAGAATAAACCGTCTTTTTCTGGTTTCAAAGTACGGTAATTTATTGTTTCGTGCTTTTTTACTTCTCCATAAGACCAAGAACGTATTTCTTCTGGAGATGCTAATCTGATTTTTAAATGTGAAAATTTTTGACTCATTTTAAATCATCTCCTTCTTATTGAAATCCAAATTTAGTGATATAGTCATCTCTGTCATTATCAACTAAACTCTTGTTAACTTCATTAGCTCCTGTATCTCTATTTATTAATTCAACATAAATACCTAATGAACGTAATTCTCTTGTTAATACTCTAAATGATTCTGGCAAGCTAGGTTGTGGAATTGGTTCCCCATCAACTATCGCTTTAAACACTTTGTTTCTACCAATAATATCATCTGATTTAACAGTTAACATTTCTTGTAATGTATATGCAGCACCGTATGCTTCAAGTGCCCATACTTCCATTTCACCAAAACGTTGTCCACCATTTTGAGCTTTACCACCCATTGGTTGTTGCGTTACTAATGTATATGGACCAACACTTCTTGCATGAAGTTTATCATCAACCATATGGTCAAGTTTGATCATGTACATAACACCAACAGATACTTTATTATCAAATTTTTCACCGGTTCTACCATCATAAAGAACGTATTTTCCATCGCTATCCATTCCGGCTTCTTCCATAATTTCATTTAAGTCTTGTTCAGTAACTCCATCAAATACTGGTGTAGCTACATGAATACCTAATTGTTTAGCAGCCATTCCCAAGTGAATTTCTAGAACTTGTCCAATATTCATACGAGAAGGAACTCCTAGTGGATTTAACATAATATCAATAGGTGTACCATCTGCTAAGTATGGCATGTCTTCTTGAGGTAAGATTTTTGAAATAACACCTTTGTTACCGTGGCGTCCTGCCATCTTATCTCCTTCAGATATTTTACGTTTTTGTACGATATATACTCTAACTGACATATTTACGCCAGGATTTAATTCATCTTCTCCACGTTTGAAAACTTTAACCGAATGAACGATTCCGCCTCCACCATGAGGAACTCTTAGTGAAGTATCTCTAACTTCACGTGATTTTTCACCAAAGATTGCTAATAATAATTTTTCTTCAGGAGATGGATCAGTTTGTCCTTTTGGAGTAACTTTACCAACTAAGATTTCTCCTTCATGCACTTCCGTACCAGGAACGATAATACCCATTTCATCTAAGTATTTTCTTCCTTCTTCACCAACATTTGGAATTTCTCTAGTGAATTCTTCTTTACCAAGTTTTGTATCTCTAGCTTCGATTTCATATTTTTCAAGATGAATTGAAGTATATACATCATACTTAACTAGTTTTTCGTTCATGATAACAGCATCTTCAAAGTTATAACCATTCCATGTCATAAAAGCAACAGTTACGTTACGACCAATTGCTAATTCTCCATCTTCCATTGAAGGCCCATCAGCGATGATGTCTCCAGCTTGAACAGTTTCATCTTTTTTTACAATCGGTCTTTGATTAACACACGTACCTTGGTTACTTCTCATATATTTTAACAATTCATATTCATCAAGATCGCCGTTTTCAGTACGTATTTTTATATTTTTTCCATCAACAAATTCTATTTCCCCAGATCTTTCAGCAATCATAGCAGTTCCTGAGTCATGAGCAATTTTATACTCAATACCAGTACCTACAAATGGTGCTTCAGGACTTAATAGAGGAATAGCTTGACGTTGCATATTGGCACCCATTAAGGCACGGTTTGCATCATCATGTTCTAAGAATGGAATTGATGCCGTCGAAACAGATACAATTTGTTTAGGTGATACATCCATGTAGTCACATATTGATTTTTCAAAAATCTTAGTTTCACCATTATGTCTTGCAATAACTTTGTCTGCTTTTATCGATCTATCTTCGTTCAAAGCAACATTTGCTTGAACTATAGTATATTTTCTTTCTTGGTCAGCTGATAAATATTCGATTTGATCGGTTACTTTACCAGTTTCTTTATTTATTTTAAAATATGGTGTTTCCATAAAACCATATTTATTTACTTTAACATAACATGCCAATGAGTTAATCAAACCAATATTTTGACCTTCAGGTGTTTCAATTGGACAAATTCTTCCGTAGTGAGATTGATGAACATCACGAACTTCAAATCCAGCTCTATCTCTAGTCAAACCACCAGGACCTAGTGCTGATATTCTACGTTTATGAGTAATTTCATCTAACGGATTAGTTTGTTGCATGAATTGTGATAACTGTGAACTTCCAAAGAATTCTTTAATAGATGAAGTCAAAGGTCTAATATTCACAAGGTTCTGTGGTGTAATTTCTCTTGGGTCTTTAGTAGACATTCTATCTTTAACATTTTTTTCCATTTTTGCTAAACCAATTCTAAATTGGTTTTTCAGTAATTCTCCGATAAGTCTCAATCTTCTATTACCTAAATGGTCAATATCATCAAGTGAGCCAACATCGTTAAATAAATGTAAGTAATATGAAATACTTGCAAGTATATCAGATGTTGTTATATGTAATTGTTCTTCTTTTGAATTGTTTCCAAGAAGTTTGATGGTTTTTGTGGATCCGTGATTTTTTGTCTTTATATATAATACTTCTACAAAAGTATCGCGAACTACATTTTCTATAAAATCATCATTTTGATTCTCTGTTGCTAATTCTTGGCGTTCTTCTCTGCTAATTAATTGTTTTAATTCTTTTTCTAAATCACTATCAAATTTAACTCTTTGAGTAATTGCGTTTCTATTTAAATTAATTACTTCTAAGTTTTCATAGTCTAATTTAGTTCCTTTAGTTAAGAAAATTTCTCCTGTTTCAGGATCTACTATATCTTTTGAAATTAATACATCAATATCTTTTTCTAAAAGTTGTTTTATTCTTGAGATAACATCAAGTTTTTGATTAATTTTAAATCTACCTACACTTGCTAAATCATAACGTTTTTCATCAAACAATCTTGATACAAAGAACGACCTAGCGCCTTCGATAGTCGCTGTTTCTCCTTGGCGGATTTTAGCGTAGACTTCTTTCATTGCTTCTTCAGCATTTTGAGTTAAGTCTTTTTCGAAGGAATTTTCTAAATATTCATGTTCACCAAATAAATCTACAATTTGTTGTCTAGTTGAAAAACCTAGAGCTTTAATTAATGTAGATAAATATATTTTTTTTGAGCGGTCAACTTTAGCATAAAGAATGTTTTTTGAACCCATCTCATATTCTAACCAAGCTCCTCTTGTAGGAATTACTTGACCAAGATATTTTCTTTGCAATGTTTTTTTGTCTACTTCTTCTGAAAAGAATACTCCAGAAGAACGAACAATTTGCGATACAATTACTCTCTCTGAACCGTTGATAATGAATGTTCCAACAGGAGTCATCATAGGTATATCACCCATAAATATTCTTTGTTCTTTAATACTGTCGGCTAATTCAATTTCTCCTGTTTCAGGATTTATTACTTCTTTGTTTTTCAATTGGACATTAACTTTCAAAGGTCTTGAAAACGTTACGTCCTTGATTTTACACTCTGATACTTTGTATTTAGCTGGTTCAAGTTCGAAATCTTTAAAATACAATTCAACACTACCACTAAAATTGGTGATTGGTGATATGTCTTCAAGGAGTTCTTTCAACCCTTTTTCAACAAACCAATCAAATGAAGTAGTTTGCACTTCAATCAAGTCTGGTAGTTCAACATTTGATTTAACACGTGCATAATTTCTTCGTTCCCTTTTTTTTCCGTATTTCACGGTATTGTAATCCACAAAATCACCCCAATTATAGATTTATTTTCACAATAAACAAGCAAAAAATGCGCATTCTATCGCATTTTAATAGTTTAACACATCCGTACAAGTTAGTCAATTACTTTATACACCTGATAATTTGATACCCAGACTTTTTACATACAACTTCAACTTTTTGGTATATTCCGTTGCACTTGTTGATTGCACTATCAACACCATGCTTCTTTTGCATGACGAAATATAGTACACCATTTTTACTGAGATACTCAAAAGATTTTTCAAACAAACTGTAAATATTTTCTTTACCTGTTCTAATTGGAGGATTTGTTATTATCATGTCATAGTTTTGATTGATAAATTCAAACCCATCTCCATTTAAAACTTCAGTTTTCACATTGTTTATATCAGAATTTTTCCTTGCTAATTCACTTGCTCGAATATTGATGTCCGTCATAGAAACTTTTGAATCTGGATTGAAGAATTTATATACAATTCCAATTACTCCATATCCAGTTCCAAGATCCAATACATTATCACTTTTAACATCAACAACAGTTTCAATTAATAAACGAGATCCAAAATCAAGTCCAGACTTCGAAAAAACTCCAATATCTGTAACGAAATGGAAGTTTTTTTCTTTAATCTTAAAATAAATATCTTTTTCTGAACTTTTTAGATCATTGTTGTTTTTTGTATAATAATGGTTCAAATGTTTGAATCTCCTATAAAGCACTAAAAACCTGAGAAACTCCCCAGGTTTTATGTGTTAAAATTTAAAATTATTTTAATTCTACTGTTGCGCCAGCTGTTACTAATTTTTCAACGATTTCTTTCGCTGCATCTTCAGTAATTTTTTCTTTAACTACTACAGGAGCAGAATCTACTAATTTCTTAGCGTCGATTAATCCAAGACCAGAGATTGCTCTGATTACTTTGATTACTGCAACTTTTGAAGCTCCAACACTTGTTAACATAACGTCTACTTCTTTTGGTCCTTCATCTACCACTTCAACTGCTACCGCAGGTGCTGCTGCCATTGCTGATGGATCGATTCCGAATTCTTCTTTCATAGCGTCGATTAATTCTTTAATTTCTAAAATTTTCATTTCTTTTAATGATTCAATAAATTCTTTTGCATTGATTTTTGCCATTTTAGTTTCCTCCTAAATTAGTTACTTTCTTCAGTTTGTTCTGATGATTCTTCTTCTGTTAGCATATATAATCCGATAGATAAATCTCTTAATGGACCATATAATTGTGTTGCCAACATAGTAAGTAATATGTCTTTGTTTGGTAATGATGCAATTTCTTTGATTTGTTCTGGGTGATAGAAATCTCCGTCTACTACACCAGACTTTACAACTAACTTATCATTCTTTTTCGCAAAGTTATGAAGAATTTTAGCTGCTGCTACTGAATCTTCAAACGCAAATACTACTCCATTAGGTCCTGTAAAATCCCCAATTAAGCCACTGTATCCAAGACTTTCAGCCGCTCTTTTTGAAATGTTGTTTTTGACAACTAACATTTCACACCCAACTTCACGTAGTTGACGACGTAATTGTTGAGTTTTTTCAACTGTTAATCCACGGTACTCAGCCACTACAACTGATTTTGCATTTGACATTTTTTCAGCGATCTTTTTAACTTCTTGTTCTTTGAATTCAATAATTTTTTGATTAGCCAATTTAAAGACCTCCTTATGTCTAATTAAATAGAAAACCTCTTTTTCTTGAAGAAAAAGAGGAATAAATAAACTTTATTTATTATATCTTCTTTGTCTCGGTAGGATTATTAAGCATTGCCCCTACTGTCTTCGATAAAGCTATTTATTTTTTTATACTTCAATCTTAACGCCAGGTCCCATTGATGATGAGATTGCAACGTTATTCATATAAATACCCTTTACTGTTGCTGGTTTGATTTTTTTGATTCTGTCAAGTACAGCTGTTAAATTGTCAACTAACTTTTCGCTGTCAAATGAAACTTTACCAACACCAATAAGGATGTTACCAAATTTGTCTGCGCGGTAAGTAATTTTACCACCTTTTGATTCATTTACTGTTTTTTGAATATCCATAGTTACTGTACCAGTTTTTGGATTAGGCATTAATCCTTTTGGTCCAAGTAAACGACCTATTTTACCTAATGATGCCATCATATCCGGAGTTGCGATTACGATATCGAAATCGAACCATCCTTCTTTGATTTTAGCTATCATATCGTCATCACCTACAAAATCAGCACCGGCTTCTTTAGCTTCTTTAGCTTTTTCGCCTTTAGCAAAAACTAAAACAGTTTTTGATTTACCAGTTCCGTGAGGTAACACTAATGCTCCTCTTAGATTTTGTTCTGCTTTACGAGGGTCTAGGTTTAGGTTGAGTGCTAATTCGACAGTTGCATCGAATTTTTCATAAGATATTGATTTTAATAATTCAACACCTTCTACCAAAGGATATTTTTTGGTTCTATCAACTTTTGATAGAGCTTCAGCATATTTTTTTCCTTTTTTTGCCATTTTGTTTTCCTCCTATATTTGGTTTTAGCGGATTGTCCTCCCAATAATATAGTTGTATATATAAACAACCAATTAACTTATTCTTTTACGACAATTCCCATGTTTCTTGCTGTACCTTCTATGATACGAGCTGCTGCTTCAACGTCATTAGCGTTTAAGTCAGGCATTTTCATTGTCGCGATTTCTCTAAGTTGATCCCATGTTATTGTTGCGACAGTATCTGTTTTTGAGTTTCCTGCTCCTTTTTCTACTTTACATGCTTTTTTTAGTAAGTCACTTGCGGGTGGTGTTTTAAGGATGAACGAAAATGAACGGTCATCATAAACAGTTAATACTACAGGAATAGTATAGCCCACTTTGTCTCTTGTTTGGTCATTAAATTGCACGCAAAATTGTTGAATGTTAACTCCTGCTTGTCCTAAGATTGGACCAATTGGTGGAGCTGGTGTTGCTTTACCACCAGGTACTTGAAGTTTTACAACGTTTTTAATTTTTTTAGCCACGAAAGACACCTCCTTATTTTCGTGATGTGGTTAATGGAATTATTTCCTCCCACTCAATATGCGTTTCACACGCTGAAATATTATACAATATATATCATATTAATGTCAAGGTTTTTTTATTGAAACCTTATCAGTTTTTAGATATCAAATTTAGCATTGATTTCTGATGGAGTTTTTCTTAATAAATTGAATATCGGTAATAGACCAAATAATATATTAATTAGATAAATTCCAATTAGTCCCCCTAGGAAATAATGGATAGGGAAATAGAAGAACTCAATTAAGTCACCTACCATATTTTGAATCCTACTGATTAGGAAAGCCATCAATAAATATCCAGTGAGAGAACCTAAAGTTGTAAACCAGAAAATTTCCCCAAAGAATATCTTATAAATATCTCTCTTTGTCGCACCAATTGAGCGATAGATACCTATTTCTTTAATTCTACTTAACATACTTGATCTCATCATGAAGAAGATATATATAATTATACCAACTAACGTAATAACTATTGATTGAATCCTTTGTGAGATTCTTTCTTTTTGCGCTATAACAACTGAATTATATTGGGCTTCATATGAACTAAATGCTTCATAATTTCCATTGTATTGTTCTATATCTTCTATTGCTTTCTCCATATCATCTGCATAAAAATATACTGTGCCTTCATCATAGTAATAATTATCTATTAATAATGATTTTGAATTAGCTATTAAAACGTCATTATGAACTATTATCAATTCTTGCTCAACTAAATAATCATCATAAGGCGTTTCCTCAGTGTAAATATACTTGCCTACTATTTCGTAATTTGTTCCGTCAAATGCATAGTTGTCTCCAACATCTAGTATTGTATTTGAAGATGGAATTAATACTTCATTAACAGCTTCTATTCCTCTTCCGCCAGCTAAAATTGTCATTCTATTCAACATACTTTCATATGGGATTCCATAAAAGTAGTCTACAAAACTATAAATTGCTTCTTTTTCAACTACCACGATTGGAGAGTTAGTTTCAACAATTCCAACTATTTCAAAACCCAAATAGAATGAGTTTTGTGTATATACTTTGCAGCTTAATAACTTATTCATATCCGTTACACCTAAATCACTGAATTTTTTCGATTCAAGCATTTCATCAGCTATCCATTTATCAATAACTATCTCTCTATTGTTTTCTGGCATTCTACCCAAGATTAGTTTTGTTTCATCTACCCATTCAGTTTGAACTGGATAACCAGAAAACCTTACATTAATGTTGCCTTGATATAAATCATAATAATTCATTCTTAAAGATTGTGTACTTTGATAAGGTGCCCACTCTAAACCATCAATGTTATCCAATAGAGCATTAATATCGGTTATAGATAATGTTTCGTCGGATTGAATTGCTATTAGATTTTTTGCAGTTTTCAAAAAGTCTTCATCATCAACTTTGGTCAAGCTTGCAAATGTTGCTAATTGATAAACTATTAAAGCTGATATAACAAAGTATACTAGTAAAAATAATTTTCCTATAAACTTTCTTTTACCCGTCACTTTTTTTAATCCTTGTATGAATGAATCTCTAAAACGAATAAAGGATTTTTTTGTTTTTACAGTTTCAATATATCCATATTGTTCCATATCAAAAGAATATTCTAGCGCTTCATCTGATTGTTTCGCTTTGTAATGATCATCTATAAGACGGATTTCTGTGTCATCAGTTAAAAATTTTATTTTCTTACGACTATTTGTCTCCGCCTTAATATAAATTGAATCTTTTACTTCAATAACTTTAAATTCTAAAGATTCATCTTTATCTTTTTCATAGTATCTAGTTATTTTACTTTCTTTAAGCGATTCATCTATTTTCAAATCTTTTAAGAATATATTTCTATCATCTGTGTGATCGAAAGATTTGTTTCCAGCACTTTCGTAGTCATTCGTAACTCTTCCATCTGATATCTCAATAACTCTATCTGCATAAAAATCAACAAGAGTTCTTTCATGCGAAACCAATATCACTAGACATGTCTGTGATATTTTTTTAATAATACTCATAATTTCAAACGTATTATTAGCATCTAAATTACCAGTTGGTTCATCGGCTAATACAACTTTTGGATTTTTAGCAATAGCCCTAGCTATAGCTACCCTTTGTTGTTGCCCTCCAGATAAAGCTTGGACATTTCTTCTGCGATAATTATACATGCCAACAGCTTCTAAAACATAATTTATACGTTCTTCAATCTCGTTTTTATCATATAGTCCAGCCATATTTAAAGCTATTTCTATATTTTCATAAACTGTTTTATCAGATATTAAATTGTAGTTTTGGAATATGTATCCAACGTAATGATTCCTTAGGATGTCCCAATCTAATGGTTTATACCTCTTTAAAACTTGACCATCAAAGTCAATTTCTCCTGATTCAAAACTATCTAACCCGCCAATAACATTCAGCAAAGTAGTTTTCCCACAGCCAGATGGTCCCGTAATAGCTACCAGTCCTTTTTCTGGAAATTTTAAACTAGTATTTCCAATCACATGAATTTGGTTTGATTTTCCTTTATTAAAATATTTGCTTAAGTTTGTTAGTCTAATCATTCAAATCACCCCATATCACTTTTCAATGTAGACTGAACTGTTTGTTTAAATATGCGGTTACAATATCTTCTCGAGATAATCACCGACATAATAAACAACAAAATTAGATAGACTATATAATTCCAAAAATTAAACGCTTTAAGCGGATAGAAGAACGTGTCATACACCAAATCAACTGGCAAACTAATACTTACTACCAAAAAGATTAAGTATGCACCTATAACTATATAGAAATTCTCGAAATATATAAATCTTTTTATTACACTTTTATTCGCACCAATTGTTCTAAAAATTGCATAATCAGGAAGTTTAGTATTTATTATAGCTCTAAAAATTACATATGTAATTAATGTAGATCCTAATAACACAACAACATTCAATACCACTAACCCTATATTTTGAATTAGCATAATCAATGCATCAAATTCTTGAGAAGCAACTGAATCAAACGGATAGACAACATGATATTTGTAATTAAGTGGAGATATTGTTATTTTTTGTATATTCTTCACCAATTGATTTACGCCTAAATCACTTCCTGTTAAAACTGTTACTTGGTATATTTCATCATAGAATATTTGATTATAGGTGCTTTGATTCATGTAATACGTCGATATTTCATTAATTGATTTGTCAAAAACTATATCAATTCCGTTAATTTCTGTTGTTGTATAGTAATCCGTAATAGTTAAATCACCATTAAAATAACACAAATCTAAATCGCATTTTTCATAATAATGATAATAATTATTAGGCGATGTTCTAATTTCCCCATTTGGAACATTATTATCTATTAATATATAGCTATCGCTTAAATTAAATGTAACAGACGCATTGTCATCATATGTACTAATTCCAGAAAAAGAAGCTGACTGAACGTTGTACAAGTAATATAAATCTTTTAGGTTTTCAAGATTATTATCCGTTCCAAAGTAATATGAATCATAATAAGACCACGCGGCACTTGGAAAGTCATCTTTATTAACTATACCAACTATTTTATAATTCATTTCAAGTGAACTATAGTATCCGGGAGCTTGAGTATAGTTAATATCAAGATAATCTTTGTAATTGTTTAATTCTCCAGAACTTAAACCAATCACTATTTCATTATCGATTTCTGGTAACCTACCATATTCCAAATCTTCTTCATCAATCATACTTAAAGGTAAAAATACGCCATCTACATAATTATAACGGCTTCCCGATGTCGAGTATAAATCTATTATTTGATCTAAAACATAATCAAATGTGACTATTTCTTTTACTAAACTAAAATCTTCTAATTCATCCAAGTCTGATTGTGTAAACTCAGTATTGTCGTTTTTTCTTATAACAATCCTATTTGGGCTTGAATTTTGAAATACTTGATTAATCGAGATTGATGATTCACTTACCACCAACTGATAAGCTCCATAAGTTAAGGCAACAAAAAAACTAAAGAAAGTAAATATAACTAACATTAGTAGAGATTTTTTTGGAACCGCTAAAAGATTTCTTAAAGTAATTTTCAAGTAATCCCTAAACTTAATCTTATGTTCACTAGTGTCTATTATAGGCAAATCTTGTTTATCAACTTTCTTAACATTAATATCTTCAACTATTTCACCATCGAAAATACGGATTTTTCTTGTTGCGTATTCTTTTACCTGTGAAAAATCATGTGTAACTATTATTACTAATTTTTCCTTTGATATTTCGTGGAGCAATTCTATAACTTGTTTGGCAGATTTTGAATCTAAGTTACCTGTAGGCTCATCCGCAGCAATAATAGGACAATCTTTTGCTAAAGCTCTAGCAATAACGACCCTTTGTTTTTGACCACCTGATAATTTGGTGGCTTTATGACTCATATGATCTTCAAGACCAACTTTACGAATAATTTCCTTCGCTCTGTCTTTTATTTTATCTCGTGGGTATCCAGAAAGAATTAGCGGAGCTTCCACGTTTTGTAATACTGTATAAGAATCAATTAAATTGTAACTTTGGAATACAAAAGCTACGTAGCTCTTTCTGTAGTCTTCCATATCTGAAACTGAAAAATATGATGTTTCTTTTCCGTTTATATACATTTCCCCATCTTCATAAGAATCAATTCCTGATACCACATTTAATAATGTGGTTTTTCCTGAACCTGATTCTCCAACTATAGCAACAAACTCATTTCTATGTAGTTCTAGATTAACTTTCCTTAATCCTAAAGCAATCACATTGTTCGTGCTATAGTATTTAGAAACATTTACTAATTTAATCATGTTATTTTCCTTTCTTAAGGTAATTCCATTATTTCTTTAATTATAACATAAATAATAAGATAAATTTGTGACAAAGATAAGACAAAAATAAAAAAAAAGCTAGATTATATAATCTAGCTTAAATAACTTCTACTTCTGTAAAATCAAGTTCCATTGCTGTTTGTCTACCAAACATTTCAATAAGAACATGTACTTTTCCTCTTTCTTCATCAATGCTTTCAACTGTAACAATTTGACCTGCTAATGTTCCTGCGGCCACTTTAACTTTTTGACCTGGTTGTACATTAAGTCTTTGAACAGCTAACATACCACATTTCTTAAGAATTGGATTTATTTCATCAGGTTTTAGTGGAATTGGTTTAGTTCCCCCGCCACTCGAACCTAAGAAACCAGTAACTCCAGGTGTGTTTCTAACAACAAACCAAGAATCGTCGGTAACAATCATCTCAATAAATACATATCCAGGGAAAATTTTAACCATTTTCTCTTTAAGTGTACCATCAGCTTTTTTTTCAGTTTTTAATTCTTCTGGTATCATAACTTGGAAAATTAAGTTTTCCATGTTCATAGTTTCAATTCTTCTTTCAAGATTAACTTTAACTGAGTTTTCAAATCCTGAATAAGTTTGAACTATATACCATAAACGTTTAGATGTGTCCATATAACTCTCTTCTTTTTTATAGATCATATAGCCATTCAAATAATGGGTTTAGCGCAAAACTATAAAGAACAAATACTAACGAAAGGAAAATTAAGAAAATAAATACCCTTAATGTATTTTTGGCTAAAGTTTTTGATGATGGCCATGATATTTTTTTAAGTTCTAAAAGACTTGGTCTAACATATGGGATTAGTAGATAAACAAATACTAAAGCACCAATAACAATTAGGAATGATCCTGTAAGTACTCTTCTCAAAGTTGTTAAGAAGAAGAAATCTATGAACCCTCTTCCTGAGTTTCCTAAAACTGCAGCTAAATCAACTGATCCAAATTTACCCAGTA
>Ga0075124_10000733_pt1 | contig 15196 bp, 15 predicted proteins | sample AntAceMetag02UKS_FD_69809 | JGI IMG/M metagenome (GOLD analysis project Ga0075124, IMG submission 69809) | Saline lake microbial communities from Ace Lake, Antarctica - Antarctic Ace Lake Metagenome 02UKS | ecosystem: Environmental > Aquatic > Non-marine Saline and Alkaline > Saline | place... | reverse complement strand
CGGTTTAAGGAACGAAGCGGCGTGATATACACTGCCTTAAACCCGCCCCCATGCAACCGGAGAAGCTGGTCAAACACCGGGAGCATCGCACTCTCCGTCTTCCCAGTACCCGTCGGTGCAATGAGCAGGAGATGGTTGCCTTCACATATAGGAGGGATTGCCTTCTGCTGGGTCAGGGATAATTCCTGAAAATTTCGTTTCAGAAGTGTCTCCTGAACGTCAGGAGATAGCAAATTACGCGCGGGCATCTTTGATCAGTGCTCCCAGCCGGTCAATGTATGTCCCGTCTCCTAAGAATACTTCGGCACTTTCTGCATCAAAACACCGTGACACAGGGCTCAGTCTGCTGGTATGAATGATACGCACATCAATGCCTCCTGCATACTCGAAGAATGCCGGCATAAACAGAATGCGGGTGCTCCGGTCGTTTGCACCGGCAGCAAGCCCGGCGCACTCCTCATTCACTTCTGCAAAAAGATATGCCGGCTGTGCCCGAAGGGAACATCCCACCTCATCATACAGGCTTACTACCGGATGATGATGCCCGCATACAATCAGATTTCCTCCTGATTCCCGAGGAAGATGCATATGTCCATGTACATACCACGTTCCGTCGATCATCGTTCCCGTATTCGGCAGCAGTTCTCCCGGCTCAAGGAAGCGCTCAATCCCTCCATCATGATTCCCCGGAATCAATTGGAACGGTATCCGTTTCCTGATGGTTTCGAGTACATCCGGCAGTTCTGCAAACTCCTGGCGGCTCATCATCGGAACCGAATGCTTCAGGTCTCCGAGAAACAAAAGCAGATCAGGGTCACTTTCTTCAATACACGAACATATTCGATGGAGACGGTCGCTGCTGTTACTTGCTATATGTACTCCTTTCCGGGAGAACCCGGATTCAGCACCAAAATGCGCATCAGCAATAACCAGTACCCTGCGCGTATTTTTCATCAGGAGCGCAGGTCCACCGGAAATAAATTCAGGGATCATCGTTTTACAATAGTCTGATTATATCCGGTTTTGGCTGATAACAGTCTCCATCGTTGATCATGTTTTTCAGAACGGCAAGGGTTATTTCCCGGGACACTCCTTTTTCCCCCAATGCGGCAATCAGAACATCGACACTGACGGTGTTTTTATCATCAGATATCTCCCGGATTACTTTATCCACCTGTTCAATGACAGCGTCGTCCGGGGTCACGGGGCCCTGATTTTCTGTGATCACCGTGGTAAGTGCCTTTTCTGCCATACCACACAACCGTTTTTTCAGGTCCGGACTGGTATCCGGCGAATGTTCAATATGTTCAATCAGATCTGCTGCTGCAGCGACAACAAACGTGTCCCGAACCGCTCTTGACACCAGAACAATTGATTCAGCCATTGGCAGGCAATTACCTGCATTACATCGAATCGCTCCCGTACAGAGAACAAAAACCGGAAGAGATGTTTCATTTAAAAATGCGGATATCTCACTATTTCCCGTATGGAATCCCACAACCAGCATTCCTGTAGGATCATAGAGAGAAAGGGACATCACCGGTTTCGCCATATCCGGAATCTCAGTGAGTGCACCACAAAAAAGGCATTTGGATATATTTCTCCCTGAAAGAGCCAGAATTCCATTATTATGTGCATCGGTTTTCCCGGAATTCAGGTCATCAGCGAATATTTTCAGGTACGATTCCATTCGGTATCCTTACTCTATTACTTTGTCCGGACAATCAATATGGTATCTGTTGGGTGCATGCATACCATTCGTAAAGAATATCAAACATATACTGAATAATAGACATTAACCGGTTTGTCTAATACTCTTTATGTGCAGAATATGATAGCAACAGATGTACACTGTCTCTCGGTATATGATAACAAGGAATAAGGGAAAAAATGACTTCACATACAATCTGGATTGAAAAATACCGTCCGATGGTGCTGGATGATATTGTCGGGCAGGACGAGATCGTCTCCCGCCTGAAATCATATGTAACTTCAGGAAACCTCCCACATCTCATGTTTACCGGAAATGCCGGTATTGGGAAGACTACATCAGCAGTTGCCCTGGCACGGGAATTTTTCGGTGAGACATGGCAGATGAATTTCCGGGAACTGAATGCATCTGACGAACGGGGAATTGATGTCGTACGAAACCAGATTAAACAGTTTGCGCGGACAGCACCTCTTGGAGGAGCAGAATTCAAAATTCTGTTCCTTGATGAGGCAGATGCGCTGACACCCGATGCACAGGCAGCACTTCGCCGCACAATGGAAAATTATGCACCAAACTGCAGATTTGTTCTCTCCTGCAATTACTCTTCAAAAATTATCGATCCCATTCAGAGCAGATGCGCCATATACCGGTTCAGGCCCCTCTCAAAAGAGGCAATTATAACCGAAATCTCCCGGATTACCGAAACGGAAGGGCTGGAATGTTCCCCGGAAGCACTGGATGCAATCGTCTATGTCGCCCAGGGCGATATGAGAAAGGCCATCAATGCACTGCAGGGCGCCGCCATTGTCAGCCAGAAGATAAACGAAGATATGATCTATGAAATCACGTCAACGGCACGTCCGGAAGAGATTGCGGGGCTGATGCAGACATCGGTTGCCGGTGACTATGAAGGAGCAGAAGCACTGGTGCATGAACTCCTCTATTCACGGGGTATTGCACCAAATGAACTGATTAACCAGATGTACAGATCCATTATCCAGATGCCGCTTGAACGCCGGCTTAAAACACAGTTAATATCGCATCTTGGTGAAGCGGACTTCCGTCTGAGTGAAGGTGCAAACAGCGAGATACAGATGGAAGCACTCATTGCAAATATTGTACTGAGTGCTGATGCTATTTTGAGACAGTAAGGAGGCACATTCGGGTGGAAGAAGAAATAGACGATATAGAGATTGCCGACCGTGCAGCCGACTGGAACAAGTTTCTCAAGAAACACTACCGGAAAGAACTCGGAGAAATCAATGCACAGTTTCCGCATCTGAAATCCCTTGAAATAGACTACCGCGAAATCTCCAAGTGGGGTAAAACCGGGCTTGAAATAGCGGATGAACTCCTGAACAATCCCGGAAAGGTTATCGGAGATGTAAAGGACGCCATCAGAAATTATAATCTGATATTTACCAAGGACGAGGAAGGAAAAACGGATAGTATCAATATCCGCTTCCGTTCCCTTCCCCGGAAAATTGATGTCCGTGACATCCGTTCCCATCATATTAACACCTTTATTTCTGTTGAAGGGATTCTCCGAAAGACGACAGAAGTGCGTCCACGGCTGATACAGGCAGTCTTCCGGTGCCTCCAGTGCGGTACAATGACTGCACCATACCGGCAGGAATACTCACGATTCCAGGAACCCTACCGGCCATGCGCCCAGTGTGAACGGGCGACAAAAATGGAACTTGTGCCGGCACTCTCCACCTTTGTCGATGCACAAAAGTTGCGCATCCAGGAATCACCCGAAGGGCTGAGAGGGGGGGAACAGCCACAGACGCTTGATGTTGATGTAACAGACGATCTGACCGGAAGGATTTCTCCGGGTGACCGGGTCATCATCAACGGAATTCTCCGATCTGTCCAGAGGATGAATCACGGCAATAAAAGCACACTCTTTGACATCTACATCGAAGCCAATTCAATTGAAATCGGTGAAAAAGAGTTCGAAGAGGTTGCAATCTCAGAAAAGGAAGAAGAAATAATCCGTGATCTGTGCACAGACCCCGAAATTTATGAAAAAATTTCCCGCTCCATTGCACCCTCCATTTATGGCATGCAGGATGTGAAAACAGCAATCTCACTCGTGCTCTTTGGTGGCATTGCAAAAGAGATGCCGGACGGAAGCCGTCTTCGCGGGGACATCCATATGCTCCTTGTGGGAGACCCCGGTATTGCAAAGTCCCAGGTGCTCAGGTATGTCATCAAGCTATCTCCCCGCGGGATTTATACCAGTGGTAAATCATCCACGTCCGCCGGGCTGACTGCAACCGCAGTGAAAGACGAATTCGGTGACGGCAGATGGACACTTGAGGCAGGTGCACTGGTCCTTGCGGACATGGGTATCGCTGCGGTTGATGAGATGGATAAGATGGCAAAAGAAGACCGCAGTGCACTGCACGAAGCGATGGAGCAGCAGACCGTATCCATTGCAAAGGCAGGCATCACCGCTACCCTCAAGACACGGTGCGCTCTTCTGGGAGCGGCAAACCCGAAAATGGGGCGATTTGATGAATATGCACCTATTGCGGAGCAGATTAATATGCCGCCATCACTCCTGTCACGGTTTGACCTCATCTTCATCATGGAGGACAAGCCGGAGAAGAAACTGGACCGTGCCATTGGTGAACATATCCTGAAATCCCACAGTGTCGGTGAACTGATTCAGCAGAATAAAAAATTCCCGATTGAAGGAATAGATGAGGAATATATCACACGGCAGCTTGCGCCGGTCACACCAGATATTGATCCTGAATTATTCCGGAAATACATTGCTTATGCAAAACGGAATTGTTTCCCGATTCTCTCTGATGAAGCCCGCGAACACCTCATCGATTATTATCTGAATCTGAGAAGTCTCGCAGATGATAACAGTAAACCGGTCCCTGTCACTGCGCGGCAGCTGGAAGGACTGGTTCGTCTTTCAGAAGCGAGTGCACGTATCCGCCTCAGCAATACGATTGAATTTTCTGATGCTGACAGAGTCATAGAAATTGCCGACAGATGCCTGAAAAAAGTGGCATATGATGCTGAAACCGGCACCTATGATATTGACAAACTCGTCACCGGTGTCTCAAAGAAACGCCGTGATATTGCGCGGATACTAAAAGAGACCATTCGTGAACTGGCAGACGACAAAGGCTTCGCACAGATATCCGATATAACCAGCCATCTGGTGTCATCCGGATACAAAAAGGATGATATCGAAAAGATGGTTGAACAGCTCACCAAATCGGGCGAAGCGCTTGAACCACGCCATGGGGTAATACGGCTCATAAATTAGAGCCCGGACCCACTGGTTTAATTGATTCAACGGAGAAACCACCTTTAATGACAAACGATGATGTTCAGGCTGCCTTTGAGGCAGGCATAAAACTTGGCGCCCTCTACCACCAGTGGGTAGGCACCCCGATATCACCTGAAACTGCCAAATCCATTGAGACGGCCATTGCAAATGCTGTCGCTCTGCAGCCCTGCGTGGATTCTGTTTCTGTCACCATCAATACAGACATGATGGAGATCAATTCATTCAGTTACAGTGAACTGGCAGGAAAAATGTTTGATGTTGTTATTCAGACCACGGTAAAAGACACAACCTGCATTGCATCCCTGAAATATGACGGCGAATATCCCCTCATGGAAATCCTTGAGATCAAATGACAGGATTGGGCATTCCGGTAACTGACGATCATATCCACATTGACCGGGAGAACGGCCGGGGAACAGAGGCTGCCAAGGATTTTTTCCGGGCAGGCGGCACGCATATGTTCCTTGTTACCAAACCATCCTGGTCTCATACTATACACCCGGTAACCGGAGATGAGTTCAGAGAGGTATATGAAATCACCCTGAAGACAGCAGCCGCTATCCGGGAGACAGGTGTGGTTGTTTTTCCAATCTTCGGTGTTCATCCGGCAGAAATTGGCAGACTGACAGACCGGATGTCATTATCTAAAGCAGAAGATGTGATGAAACGCGGCCTTGACATTGCAGCAGAATATGTACAGGACCAGACAGCATTCGCACTGAAATCCGGCCGCCCACATTACCCGGTTGATGAAGATGTGTGGGAGGCATCGAATCGCATCCTAAAGCATGCCCTTACCCTTGCGCATGATACTGACTGTGCTCTTCAGATACATGCGGAAACAGGGCCATGCGCCGATGTAGCAGAGATGGCAAAACATATCGGCATGTCTCCCAAACGGGTGGTAAAACATTTTGGCATACCGGATACACCCCTGATGCCCTCCCTTCTTGCACGCCTTGATAGCATTCCTGCATCGGTACAGAGCCACCTTACATTCACGATGGAAAGTGATTATATGGATGATAACTCCCGTCCGGGAGCAGTCATCGGCCCAAAATCAGTACCGCGATATACCAGAAAATACCTCGAGCAGGGTGTCTTCAGGGAGGAGGATGTATGGAACATTCATGCAGAAACTCCCGCAAAGGTATATGGCGTGGAAATATCACTTTCCTAATGCTTTCCCCACCTTTTTAATCATTCCTGAGAAATACTATACATCATGTATATGAAGATACACCGATATTCAGGGGTAAGTGGAATTGTTGCGGTATGCGACACAGAACTTCTCAACACAACCCTTCAGGACGGGGATCTCACAATACACGTAACAGAGGCATTCTACGGCACAACTCAATGCACAGAAGAACAGGTGAAAGACGTAATTTGCCACGCAGCGAATTGCAACCTTCTCGGAGAAAAAGCAGTTCAGGCAGCAGTTGATTGTGGTATTCTTGAAAAAAACGGATATATGAGAATTGGGAATGTCCCCCATGCCCAAATCTACCGAACCTAAAAAAGAGATCGTAAGACACATGACAATACAGGAAAATTTCTGCCCAAAATGTGGGGGTAAAACCGAAAACGAAGGCCTTTGCAACAAATGCAAGAGATCATCTGTTGAATGGCTCACCTGTGAAAAACGGGTACCATGCGTCATCTGCCCAACCTGCGGTTCGATGAGAAAGGGAAGTATCTGGACTGATGTACCATATGACCGCAAACAGCTGGCCGAAGAACTTGCATTCGCTTCAGTGGCAGTTCATGTTGATGTTCAGGACGTGGAACTGGCCATCAGCACCAGAGATCCGAATCCCAACCGCACATACTGCATTGTCTATGTAAAAGGGGTTTTGTATGGTGAACCAGTCCAGAAAACCTGTGAAATGTTAATTGTCTGGACAAAAGAGAACTGCGACAGGTGCAGCCGGTTATCCGGCGGGTATTATGAATCAACCATTCAGGTACGCGCAACCGACAGAAGACCTGACTCCTATGAACGGGAGCGGGTGGAAAAAATTGCTTACGAGATCGAAGACGAAGTACAGGAATCCGGAGAACGCCTTTCATTTATCACACGAATTGACAATACTCGTGATGGGGTGGACATCGTTGTCTCCAGCCATAATATCGGGGATACCATTTCCCGCCAAATTGTAACTGAAATGGGGGGGAAAATCACCCGGCATCCTAAACTGGTAGGTGAGCGGTTAGGAAGAAAATTGTACCGCATCACCATACTCCTCCGGCTTCCCAAGTTCCGAAAAGGCGATGTCATCACCTCTAATAAAAGATACTTCGAGGTCAGAGGAACAGATTCCGGCCATCTCAGGGTATTTGACCTGAGTGAAGGCATATCTAATGTCCTGCATGATAGTGATGAATATCGGCTGATTGGCAATGTGAGAGATGCTGAAACGGCTGATGTCACCTATACTGATCAGGATATTGCAGGCATCCTGGACCCTGTGTCATACGAGATAAAAGAAGTAAAGGCACATGGATGGCTGAGACTCACCGCACATGAAAAGGTAAATTTTCTTCGTGACCGCGAAGAAGAAGAGATCATTCTGGTCGGATAACAATGAGGGTGCGGAAATATCCATGGAATATGCTTTCTTTCCTAAAGAATGCTGAATGGGTGGATACGTCCCGCCGCCCGTATGTCAAAGGGAATGATGCATTCATTCCGGTCAAAGAGATGTATGATGCAGATCAGGTGCTCACCGAAAAGGTACCATATTCCGGGAGAGGATACCAGATGCTGGGCGACGTTGTCATTCTGCATGGCAGTTGTCCCACACAAAAGGACATCACCGATATCTGCAACTGGGTACATCCGCGTGGCATTGTGTATATCTCCGGATACAGCGGGGATAAACGGATTCCCACTGCATCGTTAGTATACGGAGAATGTGGTGAAGTCTGCCACCATGAAGCAGGTTTTATTTTTTATTTAGACCCCCTCAAAGTAATGTTTGCAATGGGGAACCGTGAGGAAAAAATACGAATATCCGGATTAATCAGGAAATCCGTTGAAAATCAGAAGATACGCTGTGCAGATATGTTTGCCGGCATCGGGTACTTCACGATACCCGCCGCGGTGAACGGTGCAATGGTTCATGCAATGGAGATCAATCCGGATTCTTTTCAGTATCTGGAAAAAAATGTCGCTGCAAATGCCGTCCAGTCAGCGGTCACTCCGGAACTGGGAGATTGCAGAGACTGCCTGAACGGTGTATATGACCATATCCTGATGGGCCATTTCGATGCACTCGCATTTCTTTCTGATGCCTGTGCTCATGTGCGGCCGGGGACAATGTTGCATGTACACACGGTGGGAGAGCAGTCTGAAACGATTTCTCATAACTGCGCTGAAGCAGGATATTCCACAGACATTATCCCATACCGGGTCAAAAAGTACGCACCAGGGATCTGGCACATGGTGCATGATGTGGTGATACAATGAATACAATACGCACAACCCTCACCGAAAAAGAGATTATTTTGGGCATCACCGGAAGCATTGCAGCGGTTGACGGGGTAAAACTTGCACATGCACTCCGGCGCTGTGGTGCTGATGTGCAGGGAGTGATGACAAGCGCTGCATGTGGCATCCTCAGCCCTGATGCAATCACCTATGCAACGGGTCACGAAACCCTTACCCGATGCGGGGGACTGGTCGAGCATGTCACCTACTGTGGTGACGGGGGGAGTGCAGACCTGCTGTTAATAGCTCCGGCAACCGCCAATACCATCTGTAAGATCGCCCATGGCATCGATGACACGCCGGTAACAACCTTTGCAACCACCGCCATCGGAAGCGGTATGCCAATCATTCTGGTACCGGCGATGCACGAAAGTATGTATCGCCACCCGGGTGTCCGTGCCTGCCTTGAAACCCTCAAAACGTGGGGAATCACCATTGTAGACCCACGGATTGAAGAAGGGAAGGCAAAGATTGCTGATGCCAATACAATCGTGCATGAAACAGAACGGGTGCTGTCCGGCATGCCTCTTGCGGGAAAAACGGTTCTGATCACCAGCGGGCCCTGCCGCGAACGTCTGGATGATGTACGGGTAGTGACCACACGGTCCACCGGAAAAATGGGAACAGAACTGGCACAGGAGGCCTCCCGCCTCGGTGCAGAGGTATGGATTGTGCACAGAGATACCCTGTCCGTGCCTCACGTACATAATGTCTCTGCGGAGTCGGCCGGAGAAATGCTGAAATCCATCCGGTCACTCTGTGCAGAACATACATTTGATTATTATATCAGTGCAGCTGCAATTTCCGATTTCTCACCGGCAGCATACGAGGGGAAAATACCCAGCGGGCAGAATATATCTGTTGAACTGCTCCCCCAGCCCAAAATCATTCAGGAAATAATGCATGCAGAGAACAGGCCAAAAATAGTCGTCGGGTTTAAACTGGGTTGGAACAGCAGAGAAGAAGCCCAAAACCTCCTTGATGCAGGGGCAGATATGGTTGCAGCAAACACCCCGGATGCACTGGGAGCAGATTCTGCTTCATACGAACTCATTACAACAGTTCAGTCCGTGCATGCTGAAGGAACAAAGACTGAGGTGGCAGAAATTCTATGGCAGAATCTGCTATAGGCTTTTCACCCGGCCACATCTCCGGGTATTTCCGGAGATTTGATGGAGACAGTCCGGAAACAACCGGAAGCTGCGGCGGAGGCATTGTTATTGACAAAGGAGTGCATGCTGAGGTAACTCCTGCGGACACAACTGCCGTATCCGTCTATATTGAGCACAATCCGGGCGAAGAGACCTGTATTGCGCATTCATCGCCGCCCATTGAGTATGCGCTGAAGAACCTTGGCGTAACAGCATCGGTGAAGACCGTGACGTCCCTGCCACCAGGTGCCGGGTTTGGACTCTCTGCTGCATCACTGCTTGCAACACTCGCTGCAGCAAATACACTCTTTGATACCCACCTCACCGATGATGCCATTATCCGGCTTGCCCACAAATCCGAACTGCAGTATCAGACCGGACTGGGCGATGTAGCTGCATGCACCGGAGGGGGCATTGTCTGCAGGATGCACCCCGGAATCACATCCGATATAACCAGAATGAATGGGCACGGGGTTTGCCTCTCTGCAATAAGTTTTGGCGGATTAAACACCGCTGATGTCATCACCTCTCCGGTGCAGATGGCCTGTGTCAAAGAAGCATACACGGCAGAATGTGCCAAAAGCCCGGAAGACTTTTTCCGCATAGCCAGACGGTTTGCAGAAAAAAGCGGCCTTGTACCGGATGAAATCCGGCCGATACTACAGGCGTGTGATGAACAAGGGATTCCTGCATCCATGACCATGCTTGGGAAGGGTGTTTTTGCCCTTGGCGACATATCGTTCTCTGTATTATCTGAATTCGGAATACCCCTGAAACTGCATGTGGCAGAAGAGGGGTTCAGGCTTATTGATGTGATAAAATGATACCCAAAGATCATCCCCGGTACCGGTCGCTGGTGGCACGCGAACGGATTGCTGACGCCGTCCGTTCCGGCATTGTAGTAGTAGAAGGAGCAAGTGCGCATGGAAGAGGGGAGGCATTTGACTATCTCCTTGGGGAAGAAACATCAGCATCTGCGAAACGTGCAGAAAAAACCGCTGCAGCATTCCTTATGGCAGGCTTCCGGCCGGTCATATCCGTAAATGGGAACACGGCAGCCCTTGCGGCAGATGAAATCCGGGACCTTGCGGAGGCATCCGGTGCTGCAGTGGAAATAAACCTCTTTCACCGTAGCGAAGATCGGATGGAGGCCATCACCGCACACCTGAAGGCAAAGGGAGTGTCGGTCCTTGAAGGAACAGCTGAACGTCTTCTTCCCCTTTCCCATGACCGGGCACTCTGCATGAGAGACGGCATCTATGCGGCTAATGTGGTACTCGTGCCCCTCGAAGACGGGGATCGGTGTGAAGCACTTGTTTCGATGGGGAAAACCGTCATCACCATTGACTTAAATCCCCTTTCACGCACCGCACAGACAGCAACACTAACCATTGTTGATGAACTGACACGGGCACTGCCGAATATTACCCGGGCATGCAGGGAGATGTCCCCTGACACAGGAGAACAGCTGATTGCGGACCATGACAATACGCGCCTTCTCTACGCCGCATTGCATACAATGCAGGAGAATCTCACCAATGCTATGGATTGAAAAGTACCGGCCGAAAATGTTTGATGAGATCCGTGGACAGGACGCGGTCATTGCGATGATGAAGGCGTTTTCTGCAGATTCAATGCTGCCGCATCTTCTTATTAGCGGCCGTCATGGTACCGGTAAGAGCACAGCAGTGGAATGTATCGCAAAGACACTCTATGGGGATTTCTGGAAGGAGAATATGACGGTCATCCAGACAGGAGCACTCTTCCGCGGGGGCAGAGCCTATCTGGAACATGAGGAAAAATTTTCCCATCTCTACAAAAAAGAGGCCAGCGTCATTTCGAATTTCAAGTATATCGTACGCTGGTTTGCCTCGGTGAAACCGCTTGATGCAGAATTTAAACTGATGGTGTTTGATGAAGCAGAAGCCCTGACGTTTGAGGCGCAACAGGCACTGCGCCGGATGATGGAACGGTTTTCCGGGACATGCCGGTTTATCTTTATCACGAGAACGCAGAGTGCAATTATCCCTGCCATTACCTCACGGGCCCTGCCTCTGTTCTTCCGGCCACTGTCTGATGACACCGTGCTTGAACTGATGACAGAGATCCTCGCAAAAGAAGAGGTGCCTGAGACCGCATTTGACCGGGAAGAAATTGAGTTAATTGCCGCCGCATCGCGGGGAGATGCACGAAAGGCCATTCTCTTCTGCCAGATGAACTGCGACAACAGGATCGAAGGCGGATTTGATGAGTATCTTGAATCAGAGACCGGTAATATTGCACGGTCGGTCTTCCGGATTCTCAGGAACGGGGATATTGAAAAAGCAAAATCGGTTATTGAAATTCTGATGCTTGAGTATGGACTTTCCGGTCCTGAAGTGCTTGAAGAACTCTCACGGGCCCGAAAACAGGAGTACAATGATCCCCGCATTACGGTGGCTATTGCTGATGCTGATATGATGATGCGGGATGCAGGCAATGAATATATCCAGATGGATGCCTTTCTTTCAGGTATCGTAAAAGAAGTATTTTCGGCAGAATAAGTTATTCTGCCCGTTTGAGAGACGCAAGAACTCTCATCTTTTTATCCCGTGCAGCATCTCCTGCCAGTGCTACCCGTTTTTTCATCTCTTCAAAGTCATCATGGGGTGTGGTGTCAACAACTTTTTTCACCGGCGTATATGCTGATTCACGGAACCGCGGAATAAAGTCCGTCATCTCACCGCCGGTGATGAGTTTCGCATCTCCCGGCCCTTCGGTGACATACCCTATCTTCTTCATGGTAACGCCGGTGGACTGCACCACGTCAATGACGGCATCTGCATCTTCCGGCCGTGTCACCACAAGCAGGGCATCAAGGGAGACTCCCAGATAGTCAATTTCAAGGGCGTCAAGCATGCTGAGCACATCAGGGTCCACAAGCGTTCGCAGGTCATCTTCAACAATAATGATGTCGCACCCGGCAGTCTCTGCCATCTCATACGCATCCCCACGCAGACCGCCGTTTGTGACATCGGTCATGGTGTGTATGCGGGTGAGCACATCGCTTTTCAGGAGTGCTTCACATGCACGAAGGAACTGGAGGTTGATTGTCCGCTGCACTACATCGGGAAAGCCGGAATATATCGCAGCCGTTGCAATGGTGCCGCCGCCTGCACCTTCTGTCATAAGGATACAGTCGCCGGGTTCTGTCGCCGTCCGGGCCGTGAGATGATCAGCAATGCCGACAGCACCCACACATCCGGTCATCCTGCTGCCAAGCACCATATCACCGCCAATTCTCAGCGTTGATCCGGTGACAAGGGGGACACCCATGGCTTCACTGACGACAGAGATGCCTGCAGTGTAATCAAATATTTTTGCAACATCACCGTCATCTCCCACATGTATATCCGAGAGAAGAGCAACCGGTTTTGCGCCCATAACATAGACATCCCGCAGCGTGGCCCGGGTTACATGAAATCCTGCAAGGAAGGGATAATCCGAGAGGCGTGAGTGCATGCCGTCAACAGTGGTGATGATATATTTCCCGGCGCCCTCCACAGCACCGGCATCGTCCATCTCATCGACGCCGACAGATGCGTTGCTGCTGCCGATTATTTTCGGGAACTGCCGGTGTGCAAAGAAATCTCCGGCACCACGGGAGCCGACACCGAATTCACCCATGGTCACATCAGCTTTGGTATAGGCAATAAGATCCGATTCAGCTAAATTGCTGTTTATTACTTCTTCCACGACTGCACGGGCCATTGAGAGCGCATATTCAGATGATACATCCGGCTTCATCGTGAGAATCTGATCCCGGAGATGATGGGCACAGGTTTCTTCATCCGTTCCTGCTGAAAGGCATCGCCGTGTCAGCTCTTCAATATCCATAGATGAATGTTGTCCACCACGCCACTTAAAACCGGCATAATGTTTCAATCAGATAAGGACCAAATATCTATACCATGGAACTATCGCACATACCCTGCGCCTGTACGATTGCCGGTTCTGATTCCGGTGGAGGAGCCGGGATTCAGGCAGACCTCAAGACATTTACCGCCCTTGGGGTGTGGGGATGTACGGTTATCACCGCGGTTACTGCACAGAATACCCGCGATGTTCTTTCCAGCATGACCGTTGATACGCACACACTCTCCTGCCAGATGGAAGCGGTGTTTCAGGACTTTGCCATCACTGCGGTGAAAACCGGGATGCTTCCGGACGCCGTTACGATCGCAACCGTTGCAGAGAATCTTCCCCGGGACATCTCGTTGGTTCTCGATCCGGTGATGATTGCCACATCAGGAAAGCGCCTCTCTTCTCCGGAAAGCCTGTCCGCTCTGCGTGACCTGCTCATACCCCGTGCCGCACTCATCACCCCGAACATCCCGGAATTATGTGCCCTGACCGGCAGGAAGACGATCACAACCATTGATGAGATGACCACAGCCGGAAGGGATCTGCTTGCCATGGGGGCACAGGCGGTGCTCATCAAAGGCGGACACCTGACCACAGAGAAAGAGACGTCCACGGACGTGTATCTCAGTTCTGATGAACGGATTGTCCTTGATGGTCCCCGATACCCCTATGAGGTGCATGGCTCCGGGTGTTGTCTTGCTGCTGCAATCACTGCATATCTGGTGCGGGGCGACACGCTGCCAGACGCATGCCGCAAGAGTAAGACATTTGTCTCTGATGCCATCCGCGATGCAGTGCCTTCTCTCTCCGGCAGACGGATGGTGAATCCCGACAGCATGATTTCACCATCGGTATCCCAAAAACGGTAACAGGATTAAGAGGCAGGATACGCAAAAACCACCAAAAAGGAACCGGAGAAATCACCCCTGTCCCTCCTGCAGGACATATCACACATGGGGGGTGGGCTGCAGGGAGGGGGGCACCCCCTCCCTTGCTCAATAAATCAGATGATATGAATAAATAATGAAATGGATACTCTTCAGGAAAATACCTTGTTTAAAAGAGATATATTGATTCAGCACCCGTTTTACATATTTGCCAGTAAAAACGACAGAACTGAAAAATTATTCACTTATTTCTTCATTTCGGAAAATACCTGCACAAAATATATCATCTTTATGAATGAATATTCATCATAGAGGGATTGGGGAAACAGTATGGATACCATCGACCACGCCATTTTACATGAACTTGCCCGTGATGGCAGAATATCTATGGCTGAACTGGGGAAACAGCTTGATATTGCGCCTTCAACGGTATTCAAACGGATTGAAAAACTAAAAATGTCCGGGGTGATTGTTGGGTTTACGATTTCCATAAACCCGGATTACTTTGCAGAAAGCCTCATTTCATTTCTGACAATCACCGTTTCACCTGATGACAAAGATGAGGTTGCATCCTTTCTTGCAGACCACGACGGTGTCCTTGAACTGTATGAGACACTGGAACCCAGTGATTTCATGGCAAAAGTGGTCGTATCTTCAATAACAGACCTGAAAAAAGACATTCTCATCCCTTTATCCCGCTACGCGGGCGTGAAAGAGATTAAACCCTTTATT
>Ga0075124_10000730_pt1 | contig 15209 bp, 23 predicted proteins | sample AntAceMetag02UKS_FD_69809 | JGI IMG/M metagenome (GOLD analysis project Ga0075124, IMG submission 69809) | Saline lake microbial communities from Ace Lake, Antarctica - Antarctic Ace Lake Metagenome 02UKS | ecosystem: Environmental > Aquatic > Non-marine Saline and Alkaline > Saline | place... | reverse complement strand
CCTGGACTGTTGCCAATCCAGTACTCAAATCCATTCAATACCGGGAGGTCGTCATAGTCCTCAATATTGTCCGGTATAATCGTAGAATGAAAAACAGCGTAGGTGTCGTCATTGTCTAACATAATACTTATTTCATCTTTGTGTGACATAATATATTCCCATCTTCCTTTGTCGGTATTAATCGCATTCCATTTTTTCTGTATAGATTCTAATTTTTTCATTCGGTTCCTCTGGCATTGTAGCCGCATATTTACCCGGCATCCACCCTACCGGGCCATTTTTTTTAATCAGTAGATTTAATTCTTCAAGTGCGCTTACAATATCTTTTGACAATCCATCGTCCTCTGGCAGGTCATCATAGAAATAATCTTCACCTATCTGCGTGAGATACATGGGTTCGCAGATAATCAATCGTAATGATTCTGCGGTGCAATCAAAATCTTCAAGATGGTCAAATAGATCGTCGTTGAAAAAGTATTTATCGCAAGCATCCGAATAAAGCGGCGTCTCACCGTCCCACGTTTTACGATCCATCTTATTGTACCGCTCGATAGAGCATGTCAGCCGGCAATCAACACACATAGTATAACCCTTTGGTGTTGGCTCTCCACACTCGCAGCAAGGGACATGGGTGGCTCCAAACCATCTGGCACTGCGTTCATCATTACCGAAAAAATGGCCGTGCCGATCAACCCACCCACTTATCCCGGTTTTAAATGTTGCGGCATCCTTCGATGTGCTTAAAATTATTTCAGTCATTATTTTCCCCCCGCAAAATATTGAATCAAGTTGTCGATCCCCCTTTCGTTATCTGTACAATAAATCGAATAAAAACAAAAAGCAAGATATTTTTTGAATATATTTCAAAAAAAAATGAAAAATGTTCAAAAAACAGCTTGACATGTTATAAAAATTAGTTTAATAAATAAACCATGAAAACATCGAACAAGAAAAATACAGTTAAAATTAAAATAAATCAGTTACTTAAAACAATGGATAAGGAAGCCTTGGCGAAAAAATTAAATGTATCGACAAGGTATATTTACTATCTCGGTAAAGGCCGGTCGTGTGGTTGGCATTTGTATAAAGAAATTTGTCGATTGTATGACCAAAAAAACAAGGAGAAAAATAATGGCTGATAAAAAAATCATTACCTGGGACATCGAGACTATTGCTGACAAATCAGTAATCCCATTTTTACCACCGGTTAAGCCAAATGGAACCCTTAAAGATGCGATTAAAATTAAAGCTGACATTGAGAAAAAAGAGATTGACCGTATTGCAAAATTGGGCCTGGATCCGACAACTGCTCGTATTTGTTGCTTCGGGTGGTGCGACGGTAATAAAACATCACACCTTATATTAAAGGACGAATCACCCGAGGCTGAAAAAGCATTGATCCAAAAAATTTGGGACATTTTGTCAACCGGAGATCATTTTGTGACTTTTAATGGAATATCTTTTGATGTTCCCATGTTGCTGATGAGATCGTTAATTAATCGAGTCCGGCCTGCCGTTCAAATTTCAACAAAGAAATATACGATTCAGAATCACACGGATGTTCGGGCGGTTTTGAGTAATTGGGACAATTTTGCAAAGGGAAGTTTGGACTTCTATAGTCGTCTTTTGCTTGATAGGACTCCGAAGGGTGATTTTGATGGTTCCGACGTACAAATGATGTATGAAATGGAAATGTTTGAAGATATTGGGAATTATTGTGAGCAAGATTGCCGTTGTACCTACGAAATTTTCGAATTGCTTACTCAATACTATTTGTAAAAAGGTAAAAAATGCTTGAAGAAATTCCATACGGATATTGTCACTGTGGTTGCGGAAAGAAAACCAAGATTGCCAAAGAAAATATAAAAAAAATTGGATGGACTAAAGGACAACCCATTAAGTTTATATGTGGACATAATGCACGCTCATTAAAAAGAGAAAAAAGTTATTCTTGGAAAGGTGGCACATATAATAATTCTCAGGGTTATATTTATATTCTTCAAGAAGATCATCCAAGAGCTAAAGCCAGTGCAGGAAATTATGTTCCTCGTTCACATCTTGTTGTTGAAACCATAATGGAAAAGTATTTACCAAGCAAAGCTGTTGTTCATCATGTTGATGAAAATAGAAAAAACGATTCTCCAAATAACTTGGTGGCTTGTGAAAATAGAGCATATCACAACTTGTTGCATAAACGCCAAAGAGCATTAGAAACGTGTGGTCATGCTAATTGGTTGAAATGTAAATTTTGTAAGCAATATGATGATCCTCAAAATGTGGTGAAAAATGGCAGTAGTTGTTATCACAAAGAATGTAGAAATAAATATAGAAGAGAACACAGGCAAAAAATATAAAATGGACTCATATAAGATAAGGAGGAAAAGTTTATGATAAAAAATTTAACACCGAGGCTTCCAGAAATGGGTGGCATACGAGCCGGGACCAAAGGAGAGGAAGTTGTTTCAGGAGATGGTAAGAGATGGAGATTGCCTAAAAGATTGAACCATTATCTCATTACCACACCAGAACGGGATGAAAAGGGAACCTTAATTCTTGATACTGAATTGATGGACTCCCTCAAAAAATCAGACAAGGCTATTGTGGATGCAAACGGCAACTTAACCGGAATACCGATCAGATTGCTTTACAATGATATATCATTAAATTTTCCAACTCGATACGCCTGCTATACTGGGAATAAATGTGTCTGTTCGGGCGATGGAGAGAAAGCAAATACAAGAGATGGTCGAGAAGTTAAATGTCCATGCAAGCAGTTAGAGCCTACATATGAAGGCAAGGATAAATGTCGTGTAAATGGACGTTTGACTTGTATTATTGATGGGGCCTTAATGTTTGGCGGTTGTTATGTTTTGAGAACAACTTCTATCAATACGGTAAAGCAAATTTTGGGGAGTTTATTGCTTTATCATACTGCGACAAGCGGAATGTTATCGTTTATTCCTTTTATTTTGGTTTTAAAACCCATGACCACAACAATTCCTACGACCGGTCAATTAACCACTGTTTATGTCTCATCCATTTTGTATAACGGTAATCCTCTTGGGCTTAAAAAAGAAGCGTTATTTATTGCAAAAGAGCATTCTCAGCTTTTAGTTGAGATGAAACAAGTTGAGGCTTCCGCAAGGCAATTAATTAAATATGAAGTTGAATCCGAACAAGAGCAGGCCGATATTCAACAAGAATTTTATCCCGATGCGATTGATATTCCTGCGGAGCAAAAGCCGGAACCTGATGCACCGACTATTCACCGGATGTCTAAACCGGAAAATGTTGAAACACGAACAAAACCTGATTCCAATGGCTTTGAGGGCTTCAAACCTCCTGCGGAGCCCGAACCTGAGCAAGAACCCGAAAAAGAACCCGAGAAAAAACCTGAAGACGTCAAGCCGGAAACCACCGAACCGGAAAAACCTGCGGAGCAAAAACCTGAAGAAACCCCACCGGTGCTTATTACCAAAAATCAAAAGCGTCAAATTGTCTCTTTAAAGAAGAAAAATAAAATTTCAAACCCGGAAGTGTGGGCAAAACTTTTGGAACCCTTTGAGGTCAAGACGGCCAACGCTTTAACCGAAATCCAGGCCAATGAATTTATTTGCACGTTGGACGACATCCCTTTTTGATAAAGTACAGCCGACCCAGCCGTCTGTTAAAGTTAATTCTTGAACACGGTGAGGAGGCGATTTTTGAAGCGGGAATTAAGCACTTAGGTTTTCCCGGAACATGGATTGACAATCAAAACGAAGTTGCTGAATTGGAAAATAAAGGGGGATTATGCCGACATACGAATAGAAAAAGGACCAAGTAAAAAGCAAGCTCATTCAGAACGCACGTAATCAATACGGCGAAATCCTGTATTGCGGAAAGGCGACTTGTTGGGCCGAATGTTTCACCCATGAAGACGATGAGCTTGCTTTTTGGTTCAACGACACGGATGGCAACACCCACGTAATTACCGAGGATTATATAAATGAAACGTAAAAACCCATTCATAGACACAATCAAAATGGCACTGATCGCAGGTGCCGCGATGGCCACCATTATATTTTTTGGCTGTTAACCCTTAAACCATGAAAGGAGTTGATAAGATGTTATTTGGAGATGCTTTTGAACAAGTAAAAAATGGAAGGGCTATGCGCCTACCTCAATGGACGCCTGACGTAAAAATAAAGGCGCAGTTCCCGGATGAGGATAGCAAAATGACGGCTCCATATCTGTATGTTGAAAGTAGATATGGAATGGTCCCATGGAAAGAAACAATGATCGAGTTGTTTTCTGAAGACTGGGAAGTAGTGTGATCGGTCACTACTCGAAGCAGTCAACTGTCTGGTTTACGAAAGGGGGTGATATCAATCCGGCAATAAGACCAAAGGACTGTTAAAAAAAACTTTAAACCTGTTAAAAAATTCGGGGGTCGTCTTTAAATCAGAATCAGGCGATTCCCGAATTTCAAAAACTTAAAGGAGAAGTAAATGTCAGAATTAGCATGGAACGAAATTGAAATTGATTCAGAAGAGGTTACCGATCAGGACGTTGAAGATATTGAAAAGGGAGGTACCGGTGACTATCCTCCGATTGGATTGTATCTTTGCCGGGTGATTGAATCCACACCAAAACGGATCGATTTTAACAAATATTCGTGCGTTGGAACAACCCTGAAGTTCGAGGTTGAACAATGCTTGGAAATCGAAGCAAAACCCGTAACCGGGGATGAAGGCGAACAGCACGAAGGAAAACATATTTATGACGATGTGGCTTTTGCGCATGAATCTGAGAAACCAGGCATGAAGAAACGGCGAAAAATGGTGGCCTTGCGACTTGGGATCATAAAACCCGGTGAATTGCTGCGGAAAGACTTATGGCGCGATAATGCCATTGGAAAAAAAGTAATTATTCGACTTGTTGAAAATCGATATAAAGACAAAAAAACAGGGGAAGAAAAGATCGGGCGTCCGCAAATTTCTTTCTGGGATGGATATATTTTAGCTGATAAATCGGACCAGGCTGCTTCTCAGGAAAATTGGGAGGATATTTAGAATGAAAATACCATTCGGGAAACATAAAAATGAAGATATTGCTGATCTTCCATCGGATTATTTGTTATGGGTTGCCGAGAATGTTGACGATGAAAAGGTCTGTTGTGCGGCTGATGAAGAATATCAGTGGCGAACGGATATGGATGATCATTGGTATGAGGATTAAAAATGAAAAAATGGTTTGGAAAAGGATGTGAATATTTGTGTGCTCAGTGGGAAGATAACGAAATTACCGGTGGCCCTGATTTTGAAGAGCTTGAACCGGTATTAGTGTTCTGTACCCATAGAGACAATCCAAGTGATTGTGAAGGAAATTGTAATCCAAAAAAATGTCCATTATTATGAAAACCGTAACCCACAACGGCCAGGAATGCGTTTTTAATGACAAATACCATATTTATACCGTCAATGATCAACGTTTGATTTCCGGCACAAGTTTTCTTAGGCAATTTTTTCCGAAATTTGATGCTCCAAAGATAGCCGCTGAGACCGCCATAAAACGCGGTACAACTCCTGCGGAGCTCTTGAAGGAGTGGAAAGAAAAGGGCGAACGGGCAAGCCGTGAGGGGAGTCTGGTTCATTCGTATGCCGAGTGGGTGAATAACGATGTTGAAGTACCGCCTTATTCCATCAAGGATGATCGGGTAGGACGATTGACGGTCCAGTTATTAAAGGCTTGCGACAAGTTGAAGGAGAAAGGTTTCAGGCCACTTAAGCCCGAGAAGATTATATTCTCCCCAGGCCTGGGACTGGCCGGAACAATTGATTTACCGTTGTTGGACCCTGCGGGGCGATTAATAATACTGGATTGGAAAACCAACGAAGGATTGACATTGAACAATCCGTTCCAGGAATGTTTACCACCGATCGATCACCTTGAAGATGCGAATCTGAATCAATATGCCCTCCAGTTGAGCCTATACCAATACATTATTATTACCGAAGGTTATTACCCGGAAGCTACGGGATATCGACGGATGATTGTTCATTTAACTGAAGATTCAAATGTTTTGTATTTTTGTAAATATTTGGAAAATGAAATTGAGAGTATGTTGATTTAAAACCCTGCGGGGCAAAGGAGGAAATTTGAAATTAAAAATAATTGAATTATCAGAAGAAGAAAAGGGCTATATGAAACATTTTGTAACTCAAAGCGATATTTCCCAGGTTGCATTTTTAGAGGCCTCGAAATTGTGTAAACATGCCCATGAAAAATTATGGGATGCGTTAGGAAGTTTATATCCAGATGCTATGGGTAAAGGAACAACATTTAACCATAAAAAAAGCATTATTGAACACATAGAGGACTGACCAATGATTGACTTTATTTTAGATGTCGCTTTCATGCTTTGGTTAGTTTTCTGGACTGTGATTGCTACTGTTTTAATGGGAGCGTAATGGCCAAAGAAACCATAACCGCAACTTTAAAAAACATCCGGTTTCAAAATGATTCTGGATTTATAATTGGTATGGCCGTGGCCTCCGGTGACACCCTGGGATTCAAAGGTGATTTTGGTATTCTTGGATCAATGATCAACCCACAAGAGGGCATGTCTTATAAACTATCCGGCGAATGGAGTATTCATCCGGATTTTGGCAAACAGTTTAAATTTCAAAACTATTCTGAGGTAAAACCCAAAGATACAATCGGAATTTACAAATATTTGGTTCGTACTTGTCGTTGGGTTGGACCCGCAATCGCTCAACAACTTGTTGAAATCTACGGTGATGAAACTCTTACCGTCTTGAGAGAAGATCCGGAAATAGTGGCCGCTGAAATCCGAGGTATCACGGAAACCAAAGCCAAAGAAATTCAACAAATATTAATCGATCACGAAGAACTTGAATCAATCCTGGTCGATCTAATGAAGGTTCTTGACATTCCGGGCCTTAGAAAATCCTTGCCATACGAGATGATTGAAAAATTCGGGAGTAATGCGGCTGAGATTTTAAAGAAAAACCCGTATGTGATTACTCAATTTCATGGTTCCGGTTTTCTGATTGCCGATAGGTTGGGTATGCAACGGCTGGATATCCCGCCTGATTCGATGTTTAGAATTAAATCAGCAATTGAATATGCCATGGATCAGGACTTACACAGCAAAGGGAATACCTGGATCAGTCAAAAAAGATTAACACAGGATGTTAAGGATTTAACAAGCATTGAAGACTTGAAGCGGATTGAATTAGGGATTGATGAACTTTTGGCACTTGAAGCAATCGTTGACGCCTCCGGCGGGGAATATCTTGCCTTGTGGGAAGTTGACCAAAATGAAACTTATGTGGCGGGAAAAATAAAGGAGATGGTTTGATGTTTGATAAAATTGTCAATGAACGAACTGGAAAAATTAAATCAATATTGATTAACAAAGCCAAAGAATATGCGACTAATGCAGATCGGTATCATAATTTTAATATCGCTGGTCGTATTTTGGATATAAGCCCTGAGCGTGCGCTGATCGGCATGTGGATGAAACATATGGTATCTGTTTTGGATTTGGTTGAATGGGTTGATTGGGAACCCGCAAAATTGACTACAGAAATCATTGACGAAAAAATAGGTGATGCAATTAATTACTTAATTTTGCTTGAAGGTATGCTTCAAAGCAGACAGGAGGCCAATAAACCATGAACATCAATAAAACAATCGAACAAATACCAATCGAACTCAAAACCATAATCCATAATTACCGCATGGCCATTGCAACGGCCTATGAAAAAAGCGGGTATGATCTTAATCTTACAATCAACGTCAAGCTCAAAGGCAATTCTGAAAAAATTGCTATTTCACCGAGCTTAGAATTTTTCCCGGAACCGAAGGTGAAGTCTGAGAAATATACGGTATCGGTTGAGGAGCGTCAAATTGGATTGCCGTTGAAAAGTATTGGTGGGAGTTTAGAATAATGCCTCTAACATCCGAACAATAAGGTAAATAAATGATAATAAAAAAATGGATAGAGTATCAGACGGAAATTGATATCAGTCTTTCTGCTGAAGACATTGTTTTGATTTTTGAAGAAAACGAAGACGATGAACACAACCAAACAATCATGCTTTCTAATTTGAATTCTATCGCTGGTTTTTTAAAAGGCATACCCCAAAAAATGATAGACGATTTAAGCGAAAATCTAAGACAAACCGTTTCAGAATTTTTAAAAGAACAATCAAAAAGGTTTTCAAACAATGCCTAATGAAAAACAAGCAATAGCTTTTGAAATGGTAAAAAATTCAAGAGTTTCGGTTCTTACTGGGGCTCCGGGGACAGGGAAAACATGGCTATTAAAGAAAATTCTTGAATGGACAGAATCTAACAATATGAGAACATCGCAAGCTGCAAGCACCGGCAAGGCTGCAAAACAAATGACAGCGGCAACGGGAAAAGAAGCAACAACGATTCATAGGCTTTTGGAACCACGAATGGGTAACAATGGCAATTTCGTTTTTGGTAGAAATGAAGAGAATAAACTCGATGAAGACTTATTGGTACTTGACGAGTGTTCGATGATCACCAATTCATTAATGGCCAGCGTGATGAAAGCCGTTGACGTTGAAAAAACCCGGTTGCTTCTTGTGGGCGATCATTACCAGCTACCTTCCATTGGTGCCGGCGCAATTCTTAGAGATTTAATAGCTTCCGGTCGGATACCCTGTACCGAACTTACAGAGATTCAAAGGAATTCAGGCGATATTGTCAAAGCCTGCCATAGAATCAAGGACGGAAAATACTATAAACCCTCGGAGAGATTAGATCCCGACAACGGGTTGAACCTGCGCCACGTTGAAGTCCGGTCTCCCGAACGAATCCGAGAAGTTATCAGGCAGATTGTGACTGGCCGAATGGTAGATAGAAATTTTGACCCAATCTGGCAAGTCCAGGTTCTTTCTCCAACGAATACCCGGACGGTTTTGTCATGCAAAGGATTGAACAAGGTTTTACAGGCGGAACTTAACCCGGCGCCAAAACTTGAAGGAACTATTTTTCGCGTCAACGACAAGGTAATTCAGACCAAGAATGAGAAGATTAAGACACCGGTCGGCGGCGAGGAGCTGGTTGTCAACGGCGATATGGGAACCATTATTGACATTCGTTTGAAGAAAAAACAGATTGTTGTCGAATTTTACAATCCAAATAGAACAGTTGTTGTTCCATTACGAAATAATAATTTACTGCTTGGGTATTGCCTAACCGTGCATCGAGCGCAAGGTTCAGAATTTCCGGTTGTTATTATTCCCGTTCACTCAGCTTTTAATTTTTTTGTATCCCGTAATTTTATTTATACAGCTATATCCCGGGCGCAATCAATTTGCATTACCGTTGGTGAATTTTCAGCGATTGAAAAGGCGATTGACACCGAAATGGTGTTGCACCGGAAAACATTTTTGAAGGAGAAATTGATAAATGGCAAAACTAATTAAATTAAATGTTCAAAATTTTAAAAGAATTCAGGCGGTCGAAATCGAACCCACTGGAAATCTTACCATTGTCGGAGGTATGAACGAGCAGGGAAAGTCTTCTTTGTTGGACTCGATATCTGTATTACTTCAAGGCAAAACAACCAAGATCCCGGAGCCGGTCCGTAAGGGAACTAAAAAGGCTACAATCACCGGGGAGATTCAAAAGGATGAATGGGATGCCTTTGACGACATGATCATAACCCGGACTATTACGGCGGCTGGAAATTGGTACGTCAAGGTCCAGGATAAGAACGGCAGGGCATATAAATCACCTGAAGGGATGCTGAAGGAAATATTTGGCGAACCACTTGATCCTGTCGAATTTGTACGCATGAGCCCTGCGGAGCGCGTTGAAACCCTGAAGCGGATTACCGGACTGGACTTTTCGAAACTGGATGCCAGGCGTAAAGAGTTTTATGATGATCGGACTTTGGTGGGCCGAGAGGTCAAACAGATCGAGGGAAGTATTAAGGGGTTTGAGGCTTACTATCCTGATGTGCCGGAGGAAAAGGTTTCTGTAACTGCGTTGCTGGAAAAGTTGGGAAAACGGCAAGCGGTGAACAGGGCGAATGGTGATAAAAAGAAAAACTTAAAGGATCTTAATGTTGATATTCGTACCGGAGAAAAAGTTATTTTAGATAGTGAAAAAGGAATTAAACAACTTCAAGAAAAACTTCAAATATCAAAAGATTTGCTTAATAATTATATATTAAAAAAATCTGCACTGGAAGATGAAATTAATAACCTTAAAGATACAGACGAACAGGAAATCAAGGATCAAATTGCCAAGGTCGAAGAAACCAATACTAAGATTGATTCAAACGTCAAGTTCGATAAAGAGACTGAAAAACTTGAACAGAAGAAATACGCATACCAAATGTTAACCTCAAAGCTCCAAAAAATTGAGGACGATAAACAGTCCCAACTTTCCAAAATCGACTTCCCGGTTGACGGCTTATCTTTCAATGAAAACGATGTTCTTTACAACGATCTGCCCTTCAATGAAAAACAACTGTCCTCTGAGGAACTTCTCCGGGTGTCATTTGCCATTGCGATAGCAGCGAGACCGAATTTAAAAAACATCCTGATCCGCGAGGGCTCACTCCTTGACGAAAATAATTTAAAGTTAATCGGTAAAATGGCCGAGGATGCCGGGATTCACGTTTTCGTTGAGGTTGTAAGTGATGGTACTGACGGGAAGGCTACTATTATAATTGAAAATGGGGTGGTTAAAGAATCAGGGATTGAGGAGGATGATTTTGCCGACATTTAGGATCGTTTGTGACACGAGAGAGCAAGCGGCCTACACATTTTCAAGCATCAAACCGAGGCCGGAAATTATCTACAAGGGGCTCCAAACCGGGGATTATTCCATTGAGGGGTATGAGGACCGGATTACATGCGAAAGAAAATCCCTCCAAGATTTATTCGGGTCCGCCGGCCAGGGCCGAGAGCGTTTCGAAAGAGAGTTTGAACGTCTTTCTAAATTTGAATATGCAGCCCTTGTGATCGAGGCAGGCCTGGGCGATATTTTTAAGAATCCACCGGAGCATAGTCAAATGTTACCGAAAGCCGTTTTTAGAACATTAGTAAGCTGGTCTATAAGATATGGTGTTCATGTTTGGAATGCTCCCGACAGAACTTTCAGCGAGAAGTTGACTTATCTCATTTTAGAAAAATGGTATCAAAAAAATGTTGAATCTATATGAGGAGTGATATGCAAAAAAGAGTAAAAAGTGATCAACTTTGTGCCTGTGGTTGTGGTGAATATACTTTTATAATACAGCAAGAAAATAAAGGGCAAGAAAGAACAAAAGGAGAACCAAATAAATTTATACATGGTCATCATGCCCGTGGTAAAAATCATTATAATTGGAAAAATGGTATAATTGAAAGTGATGGTCAAGGGTATTGTCTTGTTTATTGTCCAGAACATATTCATGCAACTAATCTTGGATATGTTCGCCGTTCACACCTTGTAGTTGAAAAGGCTTTGGGAAAAATATTATCCAGAAAAATTATTGTTCACCATATAAATAGCATTCGTAATGATGATAGACCTAAAAACTTGGTGGTTTGTGAAAACCATGCATATCATAATTTATTACATCAACGACAACGAGCTTTCAAAAATTGCGGTCATGCAAATTGGCTTAAATGTCCGTTTTGTAAAAAATATGATGATCCTGAAAATTTATATATTTCACCAAATGGTCAAAAAAAATATCATAAAGAATGTAGGAAAAAACATTATTATCAACAGAAAAAGATATAATAATGACACCATGAAAAAAGCCCCGCAGGGCCGCAGGGTGCATACTTACCCCTTAGTGTCCCCGAGATCGTCGATCCTCAGCTAAATGAGAGCGTCGGTTTAAATTGCTTAAACTATTGAAATAATTAGGATATTTAAAATATGACCGGATTGAAAGAAATTATCTTAGAATCCATGGCATACGCCGATTATCGTCGGTATTATGAACAAGAAATCGGTGAGCTTGGAAAAATGAACTCATCCGGGTGGGTGATTTGTCTCTGTCCATTCCATGATGATACAGATCCTTCAATGAATATTAATTTTTTCCAAGAAGGTGCCTGGAAATGTCACGCCTGCGGAGAAACCGGGGATTTATTTTCATTTCACCAAAAGAAACACGGAACCGATTTCAAAGGATCTCTTCAATACTTTGCCGAATTTTTAGGGATCGATCCGGCCAGCGTCAAGCCGAAGAAAACTAAAAAGAAATCAAAGCCAAAGAAAAAGAAACCACTGGGACCGCCCGCAAAAGTTTATCAATATATTGATCTTGACGGTAAGGTAATTTGTGAAACGTGCCGATATGAACCAAAGGATTTTCGGCAAAGACGCCCTGCTCCTACAAAAAAAGGTGGGTATCTTTGGAACCTCAAGGGAATTAAAATTATCCCGTACAATTTGAAAGCCGTTGTTGAATCTGACACCTTATATATAGTAGAGGGCGAAAAAGACGCTGATCGGTTAGCTCAGGTCGGTCTAACGGCAACTTGCAATCCCATGGGGGCCGGTGTGTGGAACGACAGCCTAACACCATATTTTAAGGATAAGGTTGTTCGTATTTTCCCCGACAATGACGATCCGGGCAAACAGCACGCCAAACTCGTAGCCCAAAAACTCCACGGAACTGCAAAATCAATTCAAATTATTAATCTTCCAAATTTATCTCCCGGGGGTGATGTGTCCGACTGGCTTGATGCCGGAAATACTAAAACCGATCTTTTAGAAATCATCAACACCCAGGGTAAATTATACGAAGATCACATTGACTATTTGAATAAACGCCATGCGGTTATTATGCACTCCGGAAAATGCCTGATTCTCAATGAAGAAATTGACCCGATTTTTAACCGGCCAATGATTACGTTTTCTGCCGTTGCTGATTTTCACATGAGATATTCGAACAAACGGATCCCGAACCCAAACGCCGGAGAAAAAGGGCAGCGCAAAGAAATCGGAATTGTTACCGATTGGATAAAATCACAGGATCGGCGCGAATATGACCGGATAGTTTTCGCACCCGGAAAGAACGTCAATGGGTGTTATAATCTTTGGCGCGGCCTTGCGATTGAGCCCAAGCAAGGTGATTGGTCACTTTTCAGAGAGCATATTTTCAGTATTATTGCAAACAATAAACAATATATCAATGATTGGATCCTAACCTGGATGGCGCGGATCTGTCAGGACCCGGGCGGAAAACGTCCGAAAACTGCCCTTGTTCTTCGGGGGAACCAGGGAGTCGGCAAGGGAGTATTCTTGTCTAATTTTGGTAAAATATTTGGTAACCACTACCTCCAAATTAATAATCAGCAGCATCTAACGTCGCGCTTTAACGGCCACCTGCAGGACGTTCTTTTCTTATTTGTTGATGAAGGGTTTTGGGCCGGTGATAGATCCTCTGAGGGCGTAATAAAGGGCATGGTGACGGAAGATATTCTCACAATCGAACGGAAGGGCAAGGATGCAATTACTTTAGCAAACCACATGAATATCGCCATGGCCAGTAATAATGAATGGGTGGTACCCAGTGGAATTATGGAACGTCGATTTATGGTCCTTGATGTATCTGAGGAAAAACAACAAGATCAACCATACTTCAAGGCTATTTTAAAACAGCTAAAAAGCGGTGGTTATGAGGCCATGCTTTATGATCTTTTGGAGTACGACACATCAAAAGTAAATGTTTCTCAGGTTATAAAAACGTCCGCTGGATTCGATCAGCAAGTGGAATCAATGGCACCAATTCAAAAGTTTTGGTTCGAGAAATTAAGGTCCGGCCGACTTCAAGGAAGTGACTTTGAGTGGGGCGAATTGATCCAAACAGATGTCCTTTATAAACAATATGTGGACTTTTGCGATGCTATTGGAGTGCGACATCGGAAGATCGATAAGGTGTTTGGCAAGGAAATTAAGAAACTTTGTCCTCATATTATCCGAAAATTACTACAAACTACTGACCATGGAGCTGAAAATTACCTCCAAAAGTGGCATTATGAGTTTCCAAACCTGGAATTTTGTCGTGTTTTGTTTGAAAAAGCAGTAAAAATTGAACTTGATTGGGACACAGATAGGGTATTTACAAATGACGAATTTGAAGAGATTTAACCTTTTTTGTATTTCAAAACTGATGGTTTTGATGGTTATTGATGGTTTTGATGGTATAAAAAAACCATCAAAACCATCAAAACCATCAATTATTACCATAAATCAGCAGGGTTTTAAAGCCATCACAGCACCCCCGCCCCTATATATATATATATATTACTTTCGTGTATGTAATATATATATAGTAGTGATGGTAGTGATAGATAGTAAATTGAAATTATTGAGAAATTTTTCAATCCATTAAAATTTTTTAATGGTTGTTAATGGAAGTGTATCAAATGAGACACTTTTTTTAAAACTTGACAAATTACCAAAACGGAAACCAAAATGGAAACACTTGAAGAAAAGGAGGTGTTGAAAAATGAAGGCGTATAGAAAAGAAAAAGAAAAGTTTAGCCCGGTTGTCTTAGAGTTAGAAACGCAAAAAGAGGTTGATATGTTGTTTGCACTTTTTAGTTATGGCCCGATTATTGATGTAATGAGGGATGAATTTGATTTTGTTGGTTATAGGAGTGAATTGCGAGAATTTATGCACGATTATGTCAAATATTTTAAAAGGATCGAAAAAGGAATTGAAAATGGATGAAATGATTATCAGGGAAATGAAGAAAAGATCAATGATTTGGATCGGTATTATTTTTTGTATATTCATTATAATCTCTTTTACAGGCATTGGTGTTTATGAAGCATTTTGGAATGTGCCGGCCAAGAATACTGAGATCACCGAATTAACGAATCAGCTTGATGTCTATAAGGCCAGGGTAAAGGAGTTGGATAAGTATGTCGGGATTCAAAACAAGAATATCGCAACCCAGGAAGATAAATATCGCGTTGCCTGTAAGTTCGATCATCTTTTTATGTTAATTGCCGATCCGGACCAGGTGATAAGTTTCGAGGCGCTTGATGGATATATTAAGAGTCGGAAAGCGTTTTTTGAACCGGTTAAAACGAAAGGAGAATAACATGACAAAGGCAAAGAAAAAGAAAGAAAAACAGGAAGTTGATTTGTCTGGACAAGAATTTTTTGTGACTGATGTGGAAAAAAAGCTCCTCGCTGTGCA
>Ga0075124_10000724_pt1 | contig 15345 bp, 11 predicted proteins | sample AntAceMetag02UKS_FD_69809 | JGI IMG/M metagenome (GOLD analysis project Ga0075124, IMG submission 69809) | Saline lake microbial communities from Ace Lake, Antarctica - Antarctic Ace Lake Metagenome 02UKS | ecosystem: Environmental > Aquatic > Non-marine Saline and Alkaline > Saline | place... | reverse complement strand
CGGATTTACCTTTTTTAACTTGACTGTCAAACGCTTTTTACCTTATACATTTTATTGGCTTTTCAAAGAACATATTTTAAAAAAATTACAAATATTAGACTCCCAAATTAATTAAGAATATTTTTTTCTAAATATCTTTTATGTATATTATTATCTCTTTTTTATTTTTTATTAAATATAAAAGCTATTGAGCCTCTGTCAACCCTAATTTTTCCAAAGTTTCAGCAGTAGGCTTACCATCACTATCCCAACCTCTTAGTTTGTAATATCCGTCCAGGGCGGGATCCAGTGGTCCGGGAACTTTTCCTGCTCTAGACCCTTCTTTGGCAGGTTGGTATACAGCTTTAGGCAGGGTATCATCTTTTCGGCTAAATCCCCATTTAACGTTAACCGCTCTTTTTAAGGTGGACAGTCTTTCCCCTACTTTTAGAAGTTCCTCCAGGCTCCAATCCCAACCGGTAACACTATTAAGAGAATTCAACATATCGGTTAAGCTAAAACCACCAAACATCATAAAGTTACACATGGTTACTGCATCTTGTAAGGCACTTAAATCATGGAATTTAGCGGCTACAAAGTCTTTCCCTTCCATGGAAAATCTATCCGGGGCTTCCGTAATCCCCATTTCAGGCTGTAATAGTCCACAGGCTGCTTTAAAGCAGAGGCCATGGGTATGACAGGCTCCTCGGGAAGAGGTGGCATAACTGACGGCTAAGGAGAAGAAGGCTCTGGGGTCATGGGCAGGAAAATCCATCCCTTTGGTGTGTACTGCTATTTGAGGGGCATCTCCTCCGATAGTCTGGGCTGCTTTAACGATACCTTGGGCAAACAGTTCACCCAGTTTCTCCCTTTCACCAAGCTGACGAACTATTTCGATGACCTGGTCACCATCACCCCAGGTAAGTTCCTGACCGAAGGTATCTTCTTTGGTGAGTAGACCCTTTTGGTAACACTCGGTGGCAAAAGCGGCAAAGGCACCGGCAGAGATACAATCCATGCCGTAAAGGTTACATAATTCATTGGCTTTGGCAACAGCTTTTATGTCTTCCACCAGATTACAAGCACCTAACATGGCCAGGGCCTCGTACTGAGGGCCGACACCTTCCATGGCAAATTTATCAGGTTCATCGATATGTATATAACGGTGACAACGGATGGGACAGTTCCTACAGGCTATTTTGGCACATTCAGAGACATTAACCTTTAAGGCTTCAGAATAATAGGGATAGCTTAGTTTTTCTGCTCCTTTAACCCAAACACCACCAGCATCTTCTGACCAGTATTTGATAGGAAGGTCTCCAAATTCTTCGGTGGGGGTTACTTCACAGGTAGTGCCGGCTTTTAGGAATGCCTCCGGGGCAGTCTTTCTGATTTTTTCATTTAATTCCCTGGCCAGGGATAAGGCTTTTTGTGGATCGGCAACTTCTGGTTTTTTGCTACCTTTTACGGCTACGGCCTTCAGGTTCTTGGATCCCATAACTGCACCCAGTCCACCTCGACCGGCAAAACTATCTTTATCTACTGCAATACAGGCGATAGCCACTAATTTTTCTCCGGCTATACCGATATCGGCAACACTGGCTTTAGGTTCATTTAATTCTTCCCGAATCATATCTACGGTTACTTCTGTATTTTTACCCCAGAGAGCTGAGGCATTTCTTATCTCTACTTTATCATCATTTATCCATAGATAAACCGGTTTAGTTGCTTTCCCCTGAATAATCAGACCATCATAACCGGTTTTTTTCAACATCGGTCCCATATTACCACCGGCTACAGCGTAACAGATGGCTCCGGTGAGGGGAGATCTGGATACAACTACCCATTTACCGGTTCCCGGAACCGCAGTGGCCTGAAAAGGCCCCAGGCCAAAGATAAGTCTGTTCTCCGGATCAAGGGCCCCTACTTCCGGCCCTACTTCTTTTAATAGAATATCGGCAGCAAATCCCACACCACCGATATATTTTTTACAATACTCTTCTGATATCTTATCTTCACTTACTTTCTTTTCAGTTAGATCAACTCTTAATATTTTTCCCCAATATCCTTTTGACATAATTTGTTCCTCCTTTTAATTTGAATTATTTAATTTCGCAAAAGTAAAAGATAATTGATTAAACCCTCCTTCCTTTTATATTCTAACCTTTACCTCTCCTTTCCAAGCACGGGAGGAATAATTGTTTCCTTTTGTTCCCTATCGGTCAATAGACCGTAGATAAATAACTTTAGGTCTATTGACTCGGAGATTTTTATTCTTGGATTTATAATATCTTTTCTATTCGGAGTATATTTTTTTGTTTATTTTTAAATCTCTCGCAACTTTATACATTGCCTCTTAACCCTAATTCTTCTAATTTTTCTGTTGTTGGTTTGCCATTATTGTCCCAGCCTCTATATCGATAATATTCTAATAGCGTTTTCTCAAATGGTTCTGGAATTTTACCTTTTCTAATTCCTTTGTCTCCTGCATTAAACATCTTTTGTGGAAGCTTGTCGTCTTTACGACTTAATCCATCTTCTACATTTATCTGCCTTTGTAATGTAAAAATACGTTCACCAATCTTCATAATATCTTCCGGTGTTAATTTCCATCCTGTTGAAAAATTTAAGAATTTAACTGTATCAGTAAGGGATAAGCCAAGTATAGGGGAAAAGATACATACTACTAATGAATCATGTATTGCTGCTAAATCTTGAAATAAAGCTGCAAGACAAGCCTGGCCTTTCATCTCAAACCTTTTAGGTGCTTTGGTAAATCCAACCTCTGGAATTGTCATAAGACCAATTTCAGCTATATGCGGATAACCTCGCGTATGGCAAGCACCACGTGTGCTTGTAGCATAATTTATTGCAAGACTAAAATATGTTCTAGGATCATGAGCTGGAAAATCAAGATTTTTTACCTCCACGATTAAGTCTTCAGCACCTTGACCGATTTTAGCCGCTGCTTGTCTGATTCCATTGCTAAATATACTCCCGAATCCGTATTTATTTCCTATTTGTCCCACAAGTTCTACTAAAAATTCCCCATCACCCCAATTGGCTTCTCTTCCACCCAAATCGTTGGATGTTATTAATCCTTTTTCAAAACATTCCATAGTAAATCCTATATAAGAACCCGCTGAAATAGTATCAATTCCGAGTCTATTACATAAATCATTTGCTTTCGATATCGCCATTAAATCATCAATTAAACAATTCGACCCAAGCATGCCTAAAGACTCATATTCAGGTCCTGCTCCTTCTATATTTTTTCCGCCATATTCAAATTCTATATGGCGATGACATCCAATCGGACAATACAGACATGGCCATGATTTTGATTTTAATATTTCCGTATATTTAGGGGCGCCTATCTTTTTAGCACCTTCAGGCCAAATCGACTTTTCCCAATACTTCACAGGTAAATCCCCTGATTGTTCACAAAAGACAATATCATTAGCTGTTCCGTGAGCTCTATAAGTGTCTTTGGCCATTTCACCAATACTCTTAAACCATTTCCTATTTAATTCTTTTATTTTTGCTTCTTCAGCTAGGGGAATATTTTTTGTTCCTTTCACTACAATTGCTTTTAAACCTTTCGAACCAAGAACTGCCCCAAACCCACAACGTCCAGCAAAACTATGTGAATCTACAGCAATACATGCAATTGCTACTTTTTTTTCACCAGCAGGACCAATTGAAGCTATACTTATCTTTGATTCTTTTAAATCTTCTTTTATTAAATCTACAGTCTTAATAGCATCTTTACCCCAAATATGTGTTGCTGATTTAAGCTCAGCTTTTCCATCATTAATCCATAAATATAATGGTATTTCAGATTTACCTTCAATAATAATTAAATCATAACCTGCTTTTTTCATTCTCGTACCAAACTCTGCACCGGCAGTTGTTACTCCAAAAGTACCCGTCAATGGCGAACGTGAGACTATAGCAAATTTTGCACTTCCTATTATTTTCGTTCCTTGGAATGGTCCGGTAGCAAAAATTATTTTGTTTTTTGGATCCAAAGCATTAGTTTTTGACGGAACTTCATCGTATAAATATTTTGTAGCCAGTCCTGATCCCCCAATATATTTTTCAAATAATTTTTCGGGTATAGATTCTTCTTTTAATTTACTATTGCTTAGATTTACTCTAAGTAATTTGCTCCAAATACTTTTAGGCATTATTTTATTCCTTAAATCTATGTTTTTTTCTTAGATATAATTTATTCTGATTTTAAAGCTAAAGTGTGCATATCATTTTTAATATTTTTATACAGATTTCGATATATTTTATAATATTCACAATACATTTCGTGGTTTTTCTGGTTAAATTCTATTCTCTTCCAGGTATCTTTCTCTCCTGCAGCTTTCATAATAGACGAATAATCATCAAATAGACCTACGGCTTTTGCTGCCATATAAGCCATCCCCATTTCTGCACCAATAATTGTATTTGGAACAAATTGATCATGCCCAATTACATCACTTACTATTTGTACCCAAAGTAAACTTTTTGCTCCACCACCACAAGCAATTACTTTTGATATCTCAAGTTTATGTTGTCGAAAAATATCAAAATGATGTTGGAAACTATATGCTGTACCTTCCAACAAAGCCCTATATATATGGGCTCGGGAATGAGAAAGAGTGAGTCCCATAATTACTCCTCGAGCTAATGGATCATTAATTGGGGTTCGTTCACCGCTAAAATAAGGTAAAACTATTAACCCTTGCGAACCCGGAGTAATTTTTTCAGCTTGCTGGATAAGTAAATCATAGGCATTAATTTTTATTCTTTTTTGCATTATTTTTTCGACATCTCCAAAATTATCACGAAACCACTTAGTTAAGGCCGCACTAGTTGCTGTTCCTCCTACAACAAGATATTTACCAGAAAATAAAAAATGGGGTAAAATCCACAATCCTTTTATAGGTGGAATTTTATTGGTAATTATAGATATTATACCGGTTGTACCGTAAATCAACGTTACTTCCCCGGGTTTAGAACTCCCGGCACTAATTATTTCAGCAATTCCATCAGCGGTGCCAGTTATAACTGGAATACCCTTACTCAATCCTGTTTCTTCTGCAGCTTTTTGGCTAACTTTTCCAGCAATATCTTTTACATTTTTTAACTCGGGAAATATATTTAAAGGAATATCGAAGAACTCACAAATTTCTTTATTCCAACAATGTTTATTAAAATCATAAAAGGGACCAAAGAAAGCTGCCTGAGAATGATCAAGAACGTAATTCCCAGTTAATTTAGAGACTATATAATTTGTACTAGTGAATATTCTTTTTGTTTTATTAAATTTTTCAGGTTCATTTTTCTTGTACCAAAGTATTTTTGGTCCTACTGACTGGGTAGTAAGAACTTGTTTATTTATTTCTAATAATTTTTTCTCTCCTAATTTTTGAGTTATTTCCTTTATTTCATTCTGCGCTCTCGTATCTATTCCGTAAAGTATAGCATTCCTTAAAGGTTTATTCCTATTATCCACAGGTAACATACAGGGGCTCACTCCACTACACCCAATACCAATAATATCTTGGGGAGAAAAAGAAGCCTGAGTAAACAGTTTTTGAACTACAGCCTTGAATCCCTTCCACCAAGTTTCCTCTGCATCATGTTCAAACCAATTTGCTTTAGGTTGGATGTAATTATGTTCAATATAAGCTTTCTTTACTATTTTTAGGTTTTCATCTAATAATACGCCCTTTATTCCTTGCGTACCAATATCTACTCCTAATAAATAACCCATTTTAATGATCTTCTCCTTGCTATATTAAATGTTTTATATCTCGGAAAATATCTTCCTCCCTACTGAATTAGATATGCCTAATTTAGTTGGAATTCTCTATATGTAGAAATTGTGAATTAGAGATGGCTCTTAGAAAACTGGGACAAACGATGGTCTATTGACATTAGATACTTATAAAAAAATTAGAATGAAGCGGCGATATTATAAATATTTATAATACCGCCGCTTCATTACTTCATTTCCGAGTAAGCAGCAAATTAATTATTCAAAAAAATGAGCGTTATCTGCTTTTTTAGCTAAATCATCCAGAGCTTCTTGAACTGTTTTAGTACCCATCCACATTTCTTGCAAAGCTACTGCCCACATATCGCAAAATTCCATTATGGATGCATTTTTTGTTGGTAAAACTCTGGCCTTTGCCAACATTTTACTATTTATATCCTGATAATTATTCATCTCTACGAACATTTTTACAACTTCATCGTTTTCTGCTACAGATTTTCTTGTAGGATCAAAGTTTTTATAGTTCAAAGATGCGTCAAGTAATTTTTCCTTAGTAGTAGCCCATTGAATAAATAACCAAGAAGCTTCTTTATGCTTGGAAGCCTTATTCATAGCTAATCCCCAAGTCCAAGTATTACTAACTTCCACGCCTGGTAGTAAAGCATATGCCATTTTACCAACAACTTTAGAGTCTTCTGAGTTCCATTGTTCTGCAGCGAAGAAATTACAATCAGCGCCACTAGCAGCTCTCCCGGAAGTTAAAGCATCTTTTACATCATACCAATCATAATTAGACCAGTCTTTCGAACAACCAGCTTTTACTAATTTTATATAATCTTCATGTACTTTAACAGATATTTCACTATTCATTACACATTTCCCATTTTCATCAAAATCTTCTCCTCCGGCAGCATGCAGAAGGCAAAGAGGAACAAGAAGTACTGTCCCTGGACCCCTTACTCCTCTTAAAGCCAAGGCATCCATATCTTCTTTTCCATCTTCATCTAATGCTTTTCGTAATTTTATAGTAGTATCAATCCATTCATCCATTGTAGTTGGTACTGTTAAACCATATTTATTAAATAAATCTTCACGGTATTGTAAAATATAACCTTCAGCCATAACGGGAACTGCATATAGCTCATTCGCCATTGAATTAGAAGCTAATAATCCCGGGAAAAAGTCATCAAGATCCCAGGTAGGATCAGCTAATTTAGGATCGTTAATAAAACTATCTAACGGTTCTAAATCATTTTCATATTGCCATACAAATAAAGGTCCTATCATAGTTACATCATATTCATCAGAACCGGTCGCTAAAACCATTTTTTGTTTTTCAAAAAATTGTTGTTCAGAGAGAGCATAAAGATTTACTTTTATCCCTGTAAGTTCAGTAAATTCATCAGTATAACTACTAATAGAATTAGTATAGGTATGTTTGTTCATAAGCAAGTTTATGGTCTCACCCTCACATTGTCTAAGATCAATAGTGGCTGCGCTTATCATAGTTGTGGCTAAAATAACAAGCAAAATAGTTAGTAAACCTGAAAATAATAATTTCTTTTTCATTACATTTTCCTCCATTTTTTTAATTTTTTTCTTACTAAAACTATAAAGAAACACCTTTAAACCAAATTACCACCTCCTATCTATGTGAAAAAATAAGCAGAATAGTAGATTCAGACAGTATAGTATTTTATTTGTATTATAAAAACAAAAGTGCTTAGTTTTGTTTTTATATCTTCAATTTTTATTTTTCAGAAATAATAATTGCAGTTCGATAGGTACCCGGAGTAGCAGCTTTTTCAAATGCTTTTTGGATATCTTTTAAGTGATACTTTTCCTCTATAAGTGGTTCTGTATTAATATTTCTTTTACTTAAAAGAGCTGCTGCTTCTTCATAATCTTTCGTAGAACAACCATAAGTGCCAATAATTTCCCATAAATTATAATGAACCATATTTGGTTCTAATGTCCAAACTGGGGCAGGATAACCAGCTGCGAAAATTAGAAAACGACAACCTTTAGGCGCTATCTTTATCGCTTGATTATAAGCTGAAGTTGCACCTACGGCAATAACAATAGCATCTATTTTTTCTCCTTCGTCTAAAAATTCTTTTATTTTTTCTTCTACGTTATCCTTATTGGGATTAATAATTTTACTAAAGCCAAGGGTTTTGGCAGTCTTTAATTTTTTTTCAAATAATTCAGAAATGATTACATCTGCCCCATAATACCTTGCTACTTGAGCATTTAATAAACCCATCGTACCTGCTCCGATTACCAAAACTTTTTCTCCTACCTTTATCCTCAATCTATGGATTCCATAAACTACTGTAGCTAACGGTTCTACAAATCCGGCTTCTTCAAATGGCAAATCTTCTTTTATTTTGAAAATATGTTTACTCTTGGCCACTTGATATTCACCGCAACCATAAAATCCATACATGCCATTTTCATCCGGAGATTTTGATGCCTTGCTGGCTAAACTATTTTCGCAATAAATGGAATTCTCTCCTTTTCTACAATTACTACATTCCAAACATGGCCCATAAATATTTATCACTACATGGTCACCTATTTTACAATTTTTAACTTCACTTCCGACCTGAACTACTACCCCGGAATTTTCATGACCAAAAGCCATTGGATAAGGCTGGTGATGTCTATCACCTAACCATTGCTGATAATCAGTAGTACAAATATTGCAAGCTTTATTGTTTACTAATACTTCGTCTGCTTTGATAAAAGGTATATCTTTTTGATGTACTTCTGCCCGTTTATCTGCTATCAGAACACCAAATTTCATTTTATCTCCCATAATGATTCCCCCTCTTCTTTTTTTTAACTCAACTATCTATTTTGTAACACTTAATATTTAGTCTTACTGTTACTACTTTTTTTAATTTATTTTCAAATAAATAATCTTTTTTTATTTTTCTAATGCTAAAACTTGTTATCCAAACACTCTAAAGTCTTAACATCAAATAAATGCATATGGTCTGCATCAAAATGTATGTAGACCTCAGCATCCTGATTAAATTTAATATTAGGTTCGATTTCAGTAATAATTATTTCCTCGCCTAATTTCATGGTAATTTGGTTTATTTCTCCTAAATTCTCAAAAACATCCACTTTTGCCATTACTGATTCCGAGAAATCATTTTTATTAAAGCTAACATGGATTCTTTCCGGCCTTATTCCAAGAATATACTTTGTATCCGGTTCTAACTTATTTTTAAAGCGATCCGATAGAGATAATTTATAATTTCCTCCATGTATAAATAAATTACTATCGCTTTTTTCAGTATGAATATTTAAAAAATTCATAGGAGGTTCACCGATAAAACTTGCTACAAATTTATTAACCGGCTTTGCGTATATATCACTAGGGCTTCCTGCTTGCTGCAAAACTCCAAAATTCATAATTATTATTCTATCGGCCAAAGCAAATGCCTCCAACTGATCATGGGTAACATAAATAAATGTTTTCTTCATTTTGTTATGCATTATCTTTAAAGTAGTTCTCATTGTTACTCTCATCTCTTCATCTAAGTGAGAAAGAGGTTCATCTAATAAATATATATCGGCTTCTCTTATTAAACATCTAACTAAAGAAGTTAATTGAGCTTGACCTCCACTTAATGCTTTAGGATAACTGTTTAACGTACTTTTATCGATTTTAAATAATTCAATCAATTCATCTAATCTTTTATTATTCTTTATATCTTCATCTGTAGCTCCTTTTACTCTTAGGGGAAAAATGATATTTTCATAAACTGACAAATGTGGATACAATGCATAATTTTCAAAAGCTAATCCAATATTTCTTTTGCTTGCGTGCATATTGGTTACATCTTTATCCCCAAAATAAATGGTTCCAGAATTAATTTCTTCCAAACCGGCCAACATTCTTAAGGTACTTGATTTCCCACAACCAGAAGGTCCTAAAATAGCTACAAATTCTTTGTCCCTACAATAAAAAGAAAGATCTTTTACAGCATGAATATCTCTTTTTTCTCCGTAATATTTATTTACATTTTCAAGTCTTACTTTAATTTTTGATTTTTTATCAGTTTTTTGCATTTATAGGATCCTTCCGTGGTAAATAGATTCTCCATTCTGATAATTAAATAAATGTATTCTTTCAGAATCAATATTAACCCAAATTTGTTTATTTAATAAATCTTTAAAATTTATTTTAGATTTTATTTTAATCATTTTTCCTTCTGAAATCGATACAGTAATCTCATAACTTGAACTCATTGCTTCAACGGCAGACAACGTTCCATTGATACTATTCGGTTTTTTAATAGTAGATATAGTCATATTGTTAGGTCTAACACCAAGAAAAATTTCTTTCTCTTCCCATTCTTTAAGATTTTCTTTTTTTGATTCGAAGACAATATTTGTTTTTTGTTTTTTTAATTCTACTTCAAAATTCCCTTCTCCTCTATGAAGTATTCCCTTAAAAATATTTATGGGAGGATCCCCGGCTAATTTAGCTACAAAAATATTATTCATCCTGCTCCAAATATCTTCTGCATTACCTAGTTGTACTAACTCACCTTTTTTAATAATTAATATTCTATCACCGATAGAAAGCGCCTCTCTATAATCATGAGTTACATAAATTACAGTACATTTCAATTTTTTAAAAATACTTTTCATCTCTCCTCTCATCCTATGGCGCAAAACTGCATCTAAATGAGCTATTGGTTCATCTAATAAAAATACTTTAGGTTTTCTTACTAAAGTTCTTCCCAAGGCAGTACGTTGTTTTTGTCCTCCACTTAACTCAGTGGGCTTTCTATCTAACAATTCACTTATTTGAAGTAACTCAGTTATTTCTTCTATTTTTTTATTTATTTTTTCTTCATTAAATTCTTTTCTTCTACCTGGAGCCCTAAGTGGATAAGCTATGTTTTCTCTAACAGTCATATGTGGATATAAAGCATAATTTTCAAAAAACATAGCTAATTTTCTATGATTAGGAGGGATGTTGCTAATATTTTTACCGTCTAAATAGATATTTCCACTGGTTAATTCTTCTAAACCTGCCAAACATCTTAATGTAGTAGTTTTTCCAGCTCCTGTAGGACCTAGTAAAGTTATTGTTTCTCCTTCTTTGCAATCAAAAGATAAATTTCTAACTGCAGTAGTTTTACCGAAATTTTTACTTATATTTTTTACTTCTAATCTATACATATTTTATCTCCTCTTGCTTATCCTTTTACTGCTCCAAAAGTTAATCCTCTAGCCATATTTTTTTGAGCAAACATGGCGATAATTAATTGGGGAATACTAGATAGAATTATTGCTGCAGCCATTTGACCCCACAATGCTGCTTCATAAGAAATAAAACCTAAAGCACCAGTAGTTACTGGCATAGTATTTCTTCCGCCGATTACCAAAGCAAATAAAAAATTATTCCACTCAAAAATAAAAGTTAAAATTGCTGTTGCAGCTAAACCACTCTTCACCATAGGGAAAGTTATTTTCCAAAAAGTTTGAAAAGCTGTATACCCATCTATACGTGAGGACTCTTCTACAGAAACTGGTACATCGCTAAAGAAACTTCTACTTAGCCATATTGTAAAAGGAATTCCAATAAGTTGGTAGGCAAGAATAAGCGCAAGATGATTATCCAACAAACCAAGTTTGTTAAAGAAAATATATAAAGGAAGAATAATTGCTAATTCTGGACCAAACCAAAAACTAATTAATGTAAAAGCTACAGATTCTCTTGTAGATTCTTTTTTAAATTTTGCTCTGGTTAAAGCATATCCGGCACCAAACCCGATAATTAGTGATAGAAGAGTTCCGAAACCAGCTATAATTAAGCTGTTTAAATAATAACGCGAAAAGTTCAAAGTTGAAGCTGCAGCTCCAGTTTGGCTTTTTTCAAATAAACTTTTATAATTATCCCATGAAGCATCAAAAATAAATTTAGGTGGATAACAAGTAATATCGCCAGCCGTTTTTAAAGAAGTTAAAAATATCCATACATAAGGAAATAGTATTATAAAAGCAACAATAAATAATAAAATATACAGTATAACTTTAGTTTTTACATTCTTTTTTTCATCCATTTTTTATATTTTCACCTCTATAAATATAAATTATTAATTATTTGTCATGATTTGACAGTGATTTATTTTTGATATTCAGTGGCCTTAGTCCAACGTTTAACAAGTTTATAACTAATATAGAAAATAAATATAAACAAAATTAAGACTATTGAAGTAGCTTTAGCACCCTGTCCATACTTAAAAATATTCATATAAGCAAGTAAATGTAAATTAGTAGTTACTCTGCCGGGACCTCCACCAGTTGTTGCGTAAATTATATCAAATGTTTTTAGTGAAAGTATAAGCCTAAAAATAAGGGCTATTAAAATTAAAGGGGTTACTAATGGAAAAGTAATTTTTCTAAAGATAAATAGTTTGCTTGCCCCATCAACTGCAGCTGCCTCATAAGGTTCCTTTGGTAAAGCTTGAAAACCGGCCAAAATAATTATGGCAACAAAAGGGATATTAATGTAAGCATCGATGAAAACTATCGTCATTAAGGCTGTATTTGGATTAGAAAGCCAACTAACTGCAGGAATTCCCAGAAAAGAAAATAGATAATTAATAACTCCATAGCTTGGTAACATTAATTTCCACATAAGGGCAGACAGTACCGGAGCTACCATCAAAGGAATTAAAATAATTGATCTAAAGAATGATATTCCTTTTAGTTTAACACTTAACAGCCATCCAACAAAAAACCCAATTATTATTTCAATAAATAAACTTACTCCTGAAAAAATACCTGTCACCTTTAATGCATTCCAAAAATCAGGATTACTAAACATTTCTATATAATTTCGCAAACCAACAAAGCGAATATTAGATAAAGCTAACTTCCAATTTGTGAAAGATAAACCTATCCCTGTAAAATAAGGAATTATTCCTACTAATAGAGGAATTACTATAGCAGGCCATAAAAAATATTTTAATCTATTATTCTCAATTTCTTTTGCACTTTTTTGAACCTTATCTTTTAACAAATATCAATTACCTCCTTTTCTATAACTTAGAAGATATTATTGTCCATTAGTTTATTCATATATAATAATTTTAAAAGCTAACTTTTCTTTTCTTTTTTTCCTCCCCACTTGTGCAAGTGGGGAGTTTTTATGACATTTCTTTTAAGATAATTTATACTTACTCATCACATCGTTTACAGTAGCACCTTTATGGACTATATCTTGTAAACCTTTCAACACTCTTTCCATTTCTTCTACAGGCCGCTGCCATACATTTCTTCCAAAAATGGTACCCTTGGCACCTGCATCAATCCCATATCTGGCAGTTTCAAAAATACCTTTAGTGCCATCTTTTTTAGCTCCTCCTAACATTACTACCGGTACATGCGAATTCGAACAAATGTTAGCAAAAACTTCTTTATTTTCAGTTGTATGCTCGGGATAAGGAGCTTTTAATATATCTGCTCCCAATTCAAGAGCTAATCTACAACCATCTGCTATAATTTTAGGATCTCCTTTTTTATCTTTAGGAATATATTGTCCGTCTGTAGTTGGTTCTACCATTACCGGCATATCATATTTGTCTGCCTCTGTAATTATTTTACAAGTATGTTCAAGGTATTCCATAGATAATTTAGGTTCTAAACCAAGAGGAAAATATACTTTTACGGCATCAACATTATATTTTATGGCTTGTTCAATTTGCGCTGTTAAACAATGACCCATAATACAATCAGCATTCTCTAATGGTAATTTCCATTTAGACCACATTTGGTTATAGTCTATCCCCATTATTATACCGGGTCGATTCTTTAAACCATTTAAAAAATTATGGGCTAATTTTAAAATCCCAAAATTTATAAGTAAAGCTTCTGCCCCCAGATTAACAAATTTTTTAAGAGAAGTTAACGGATCTTCCAAACCCTCCATAACAGCCATAACCCCATGATCCATAGGTATTATTACTGTTTTACCATCCTCTTTATTAAATAATTTTTGTATTCTTTCTTTTTTTTTCATAAACTTAAGATCTCCAAAAAAATAATTACTATTCATAATATTTAATAGTTACTTTCTTGAAAACATTTCTCCTTCCTTTTTTTTAGACTATATTTTACAAATTTAATATTCTAAATTTACTTTACTTCCTTTATATTTTAAATAATTTCACCTCCTATTTTTTCTCAAAATTTCTATTATATTTACTAACTAAATTTTTTGCACAGGCTTCATCGGTTATTAATATGTCAATTAAACGCCCTCTTAAAGCCCCAGCAATTGCTTCGGTCTTTTCTGATCCGCCCGCAACAGCTATTGTTTTTCCGGGAATTTTTACTGGTACCCCTATAAATTTTTCTCTAAGTTTTGGTAAAACCTGTAAACCATTTATATCAAACCAATATCCTAAAATTTCTCCTACCGCTCCGCTTTTATTGACTTCTTTTAAATCATTCTTATTTACAAGTCCATATTTAATTATTATTCCGGTTTTAACATTACCAATACCTACAATAGAAAATTCAAGTTTTTCTATTAGTAATAAAACATTTCTGACTAAATCTTGCTTTTTAATTAGTTGAGCCACTTCTATAGAATCGACTCTTGCAGGAGCCCAAAGTCCATAAAAGGAAGCATTAAGTTTCTCAGCAATTTTATTACCTATGGAATAAGGATTCCATGATACATTCGGTAGTAAATTTCCAAACAAAGAAATAATTTTTAAATTTTTATTAATTAATTTGGCTTCAGGAGCTAAGTTACTAGCAAAATATTCCAATGTATCCCCCATGCCTACTCCAAAAAATTCAATTTGGGAAAATTTATCATCCAAATATAGCGCTGCTGCTTTACCAAGATCTTCTTTGAGTAATTTACCGTTTGAAGAATAATTTAAAGGAACAATTACGGCATCCTCTAAATGAAATATTTCTTTTAAGGTTTCTTCTAAAGAAAGTAAATTATATCTTTGGTGTGCTATTTTTATTTGAACAATACCTTCTTCTTTGGCCTTAATTAACATTCTTTGCACTTTTGCTCTGGAAATATATAGTTTGGAAGCTATCTCTGCTTGCGTAAAATTTCTTACATGATAAAGCCAAGATATTTTAACCAAAATATCAATTTTACTGAACATTTACTCAACCCCCGTGCAATTGTTTCTTTTATACCATAAAATTATTCATATGTCAAGACATTTTTAACAAACATTTTTAACATTTTGTTACTAAAAAATTAAAATTGAACTCTTAAAAATAACTTAAAAATTTTAATAATATAGGATCAAAAAGTGGGGTCCTGAAGTGACTACTACTTGATAGAATCCAACTTCGGATTACGCCAGATAAAAAATCTGGCTTGTCTGAAGTAAGATTGAAGATAAAGTGTGTATGTGTATAAGAGATAAAAAGAGAATATATCCTATTCTTTTGGTGTTAACGTAACCTCTACTGGTAGTTTGGTATTTACGTCAATCACCATCTTAGCCTTGAATCCGAGGGCTACGAAGTTTTTAGTAGTTAATTTTATATTAACTTCATCTTTGGAGTGTTTCTGTTTT